>JAEEGJ010003161.1_pt1 | contig 66503 bp, 43 predicted proteins | sample 8958761 | NCBI WGS metagenome assembly JAEEGJ01 (sample SAMN16246546, study PRJNA631951) | gut metagenome | biome: gut microbiome; feature: rumen; material: RS-attached | host: Bos | place: Iran: Karaj | collected 2018-10 | reverse complement strand
GGTTCTTCAGGATCTTCACGTCCATCTTCGCCATCTTCGGGTCGTTGTCGAACAGCGCCTGCAGCTCCTGTCCGCTGATGACGCGCACCTCGCACGGCATGTCCGCCTCGATGCTCACCTCCGACACGTCGCCGTCGAGGCAATAGGGGAAGTCGGACACGAACTCGCCCTCGAAGGCGAAGCCCGTGCAGTAGTCCTTGCCCTCCTCGTCGTTATGCACCATATACTTGAAGCATCCCCGTTCCACGTATGCCACCCACTGCGCCGGCTCGCCCGCCTCTTCCAGCGTCTCTCCGCGCTCCATCACGCGCCGCTCCCCGTGCTCCATGCAGTACTCCCGCAGGAACTCCAGGTCCAGCCCCTCCTTGTAGGTATTGAAGTGCTTGTTTGGTTGATGGGTCATAATGTTTCCTCTATTTGTGGGTGCAAAGGTACAAAAAAATTGGGAGAAATGCGAATAAGGTAATATAGATTAACACCTTCTTCCTCATCCTCTACGAAATGGCATGGCCGCCAAGGCTGTCCCCTGCATTATGCGCATCACCCAAGAGGTCATTACAGCGGTAATATAGAAATGGAGATAAAATATGCTTAGAAATTAAACCCCAAGAAACTCTTGTATCGTTTCTTTATGATTCACTACCGCATCTTTGAATCCACTTATACACATCATCAACTTTCCGTTCCTTGAAACCACCGGCACACCATATTCTCCTACGACAAACGGGTATTCCTCTTGCCCTGTTTCAACAAACAGCCCATCCTCAGCGAGTCTTGATACAAAAGTGTAAGCTTGCGGATTGCGAGCCACATGTTGGAATAAAGAGGTATATGAGTTTATATATGATGGGAACTTATCGATAATCACCACCTTAAAATCATCCCCATGTGCAGCCATTCCCAGTCCCAAAATCTCATTCAGATACAAATCCCCAAAAGAATAGCCAATTATCATCAATCGTTTGTTCTTAATCACTTTTCTAGTCAAGTCCGACAGATACACATTATTGGGTGCAAACGTCATCTTTTCTGTTTTCCTCGAACCAGACACAATGACAGGTTGCATATATTCTTCTTTCGCCTGATTAGACGGTGGAAACTGCCCCCCAATCCTATTTTTACATGCAGTCTGATAATCCCTATTCTTTACTAGATCCCGTATACTATACTCAAACGGGTATTCCTTTGCCTCGCTGAACAATATCTGACCATGTAAATGTGCTATCGTTGAAACACCTCTTCGGTTCTCATAATAGCGTTTAGCTGAAAAACGGCTATAGTCCTTACCATCTGCAACAGGAGGGAATCCATCTTCATATTCACCAAGACTATTCTCTATCGTATTGTCATAATTCAGATTGAAGATATTCGATATCCCTGACAAGGATTTCCAAAAGTCACGATACCATTGTTCTGTTGACGTATCCTCACAGAATGAAGCATCATATTGATTAACAATACTCATTACAGTCTTTTGCAATCCATATGCAGCCCTAATGTAATCATACGTATGAATATCTTTCAAGAACTTGACAGGTTGAATCAAGGTTCCGAACTCAGGAAATGCAAGCCAGGATATGTATCCCTTTCTCCAACAGCCACTATATGCAATACACATCTCGATGACATGCAACAAGTTCTCAAAGTTTAATTGTGGAGGCATAATGTGGTTAGTCTCTAACACTCTGTTCATTTTTCTAACAACATGGTCGTATAACTCACGCAAGAGCGGCCTTTCACCTCCATCAACCATCTGGATTTTTAGTTTAAGCACCTCCTCTGTGATATTCTTCAGAGACGGAAAAATACCCTTATGGTCAAAGTCCAAAACTGCACCGGCACCAACTATTATCGTTACAGCATCCTTCATAACTACTAATTCTCCTCTTCATCTGGAAATTTCAAACTCGTTTCAAAACGAATCAAGTCCGCCCTTCCTAATGTAGAGTACATTAAATAATGCGGGATTATATTTTGATAGTCTGCTCCCAACCCCTTTGTAAACGCGTTTGTATTAAGGTTTTTGTATATCTCTCTACGTTTGCGGAAGAACATGCTTTCCGTAGTAAGACGGGTAAGGGTATCAATATCTATTTTCACGTCCTTATTTACAGCTCTGTATATCGGTGCTTGTATATAGGATGTCCTCATCAAGTGAGACATAAAAGCAAGCCAATTACGATGAACATTTTGAGATGCAGCAATGTTCAGGTTGTTCAGTAAACGGGTGTACAAGGTGGTTGCAGGTTCTATCAGAACCGGCATATAAGATGTAGTTACTGCAGCAGCCCCTACTTGAAAGAAAGCATTGGCTATTGTCGATACAGTATTATAAGTTGTAAAAGTATTACAAGCAGAAAGAAAAACGAGTCTTGGATGAATATCACTCTTTACAACATCGTCTCCAGTAATCACCTCGTTGCCCATTTTAAGATATGACTGATGGTTATCTTCATCCACGCCTCCATGAGTATCAACAATCAGCAGTAAAGGATCTATTTCCTTAATAGTATTAAAGAACGCCTCTTTAGTGAGGCATTTGCGTATATTGAAGCCTAACACTTTTGACAGAGCGACTACAGATTCTTGAGCTTTAACAAAAGCGTCCTCTTCGTTGCCAAATATAACAAGCGTATGTTTTAGAATATCCTTGGGTATGTTGAACGGAATAAACTTGCACTCCACATATTGACTTAGCATACCAACAGCTGGAGTTTCAGGTATACGGCACACATCATGAGAAAAGCCCAGAGGTACACCATCTATCATCATCCATTCTATAGGTAAATCTGTCATTGCCACAATTTGAGTAACACTCTTTTGCAGCATTTCAATAGTGCTAGGGACTACCGCCTCCGAAGTAATCTTTTTCCCTATTGTTTCCATCGCCTTTCGTATCGATTTATTCTTACTTGGCGATGTAGCTAACTTCTCAATATTCTTAATACCGACAAAAGATAATTCCGAATTGATATTCTTCCCCATAATTGGTAACCTCAAATAGGGCGAGAATCGCATAGAGCAATGCAATAATCCGACAAAGTCGAATAAAAGTATCCGCGGTTTTATAAAGGCACTCTGAACACTTTGGAAAAGAAAAAATTTTTCTGGAGTCTTGACAAAACGCTTACTATTCCATACCGTATAATTTTTGGTATAATAATAGCCAAGCATATTCTCTGCAAAGTCTGCCATCTTCCTCTCCTCCTGTGTCATTTCAGATGTCCTTTCTACTTTGCGCATATCAATACTAGTATATGGTATAGACATCACAAGCGGGGCGCGTGACTGGTCTTCTATGGTTTTCTTATCAGGATCATTATACGCAACCATTGTTTCAATAGCACGTATACGTTTTATTTGTTCAATGAGCAAATCTTGCCGAGCAGTCCCATCTTTATCAGCTAAAGCATTTTTCGAAGCTTCCGCTTTTTCTTTTGTTGATTCCTCATCCGTCAACTCTTTTGAGTATCCCCAATTTCCTAAAATAGAATTGAGTATCTGTGTATTTACCCTGCTTGGTGAGAATACATATCCTTTGTCATGCACTTCTTTCTGTAAAATAGGAACAGAGAAAGGCAGATGTTCTTTATCTATCTCATAATGGTTAATGGCAAACTCGTAAAACCATTTCCACACCATCTCTTTATTAAATGCCTTTGCACATTGAACAGTCCAAAGAGCCACTACTTTTTCATATAATATGCAAAGTGTGTCAATGTCTATTTTACCAGAAAAGAGAGCATTATATGTTTTTATCGATTGTTCATTATCCGTACAAAGTAATATAACTCGAGGTTGGTCTTTAGTTTGTTCCAACAGTCTATCTATGGAAAATTGAGGTGTATCTGGATAAACCATTCGCAGATCATAGCCTAGTTGCAGTCCGTAGTGTTTCAGTTTTTCATAGTACTCAACTCCATAAACAAACTGAAACATACTTTGTGGCAAGTTTCCAAGATAAAAAAGCATAGGGCTCACCACAGACATAGGAGGGACATTCGTGAACATAATATTGTCACGTGGCCCCAGCAAAGCAATATAGCAAATCTGTGGATAATCTGTTCGTTTCATCATGTATTCCACAATAATCAAATATGTGCGAATAATACTCTCGTTTTACGACAAATATTCTATCGCTTTCTTTACCAATTCCTCGATGGTGGTTTTACAGGAAACAGTCGCACCCCAAGTTAACGCCTTGAATGACTTTTTCAAAAAAGAGCTATTGGGCTGAGGTTTTGATAGTTCCACCCGTATATCGACCAACTCTCGTGCAACATCGTCAAATTCTTCATTAGTATCTTTAGCCACCTGTTCTATTTCATCAGCTAACGAATTCAGTTTTGCAATTACATCAGCAGAAGGTGACTGTTCAATCTTGGCCGCAATTGTAGCATTGTTTGCCTCTATTGTGCCAGATCCCGTCTGGACAATGCCAGCTGTGATGTTATTGGTAATTACCTGATGTATCTCTTCTTTTGCATAATTTGACTTCAAATCCAACTCTCCATTGAAGACCCGCTCATTCAAATCCATAAACATATCTATGATACGGCCTTGTACATTATCAATGATAGTTTGGAATGTAGAAGGCGAAAGTACTTTATGGACATTTTGGATATGGGCCTCGCCTAATACTTTCTGAACAAGCGCCTGTTCATAAGGGCTTAGCGACATAGCAACATCTTCAGGGTGCTTTGAATACTCTATGATGGCTGAAATGGTATCGCAAAAACGGACTGTCATTATCTCCTTATACTTTTCAAGCCCCAAGTTAGCTACTGGCACGCTCTGACCACTCAACTTCCATGCACCAAACCCTTGTGGTACTATATAGTTTGCCTTTATGTCTACGGCACGCGATATACGATAATTTGGAAGTTCCTTATCCTTGTAACCAGTTACGAACTCACAGGTATACCAAAATTTCAACTTCTCGTCGCCTAATAGCCTAACAATAATCTGTATTTTACTGGAAACATCCGTCAGACTCTTATTATTGCCAAGGTCTAATAGTACCTCTTCAATGAGTTTCTTTGTATCCATATCTTAAATGTATTCATGTCAATTAGTAAGAATCGTGCTCCCTAAAGCCTACAACAGCCACTTCCACACCGGCACCACGGGTATTCCCTCTTCTGTGCCCTCCTCATCATACGTAATCAGCAGGCACTTCCAGTCCTCGTGCGCATTGGCATACTTTATCAGTGGCGCACTTTTCTGTTGTAAGTGGCCTCCTCCTTGATGCTGTACGACACTTGAATGGCCAGCTTGTTTTTGCTCTGTCATTGTTTCAAATCCTCTATTCTTTCACCACTCCTAATTCTTTCATCAGTTCATACATGGTGGTTACCGATTCTGTAAATTCAGCACCTTGCGCTTTCTTTGTTTCGTGGATTGTCTTGGCTCGATTGTAGGCATCTACCAATCTCTGGTTGTGAGTCTCTGGATGAATAGCCATCATCAAGTCAAAGAAGTCCTCTTCCACAGCCTTGCTCTCACTATCATAAGGCTTTACCTTCACTGGCGCATTTCTGTTGTACAACTCGATAGCTCTGTTCACAAGGTCTATCTGTGCTTGTGAATGACTGTCATTTTTCATTGGTATTGGTTGTCCATCCAAATTATAGAAATGTAGAACAAACCAATACTCAATACACATATTCGAGAAAGCCACTCTGAACCCATATTGCCTGGCAAGCTTGATACTGGCAGCAAAATCATCATGACCATCACAATCATACACCAGCCATTTCTGACTGTATTTATCGCGTTGTGTCCTCGGCAGGCAATCATATTTTCTGTTAGCTTCTTCCACAAACTCCACACATGAGCCTATGCCATGACCGGGCACGACAACTGGTACTACTTTGCAGTTGTTCTTCTTCAACATCTCAAAGTAGCTCGGCTCTGTGTTTCTTCCCTCACAGTACAGGATAACCTTATTAACTACTTTCGTACCCTGGTTTCTTCGTGAAGTAACTACTCGAGAATGATTCCTACCCATATCACTTCCGCTCACGCTGAATTAACTCCATCAGACTTTTTATGCTCACATAAGGAACTCCACCAAAGTCACCATCAAGATACAGATTCTCCAGATTCGACCGCATGTCACCACCAAAGTCTGTCAGTGGAGTGAGTGTAGATTCGCCATATCGGTTTTTGTCTACGATATAAACTTGATTCTTCACAAACAACTTTTGGTCATCCTCTGTTTTATACCTAAGAAGAGAGGCATTTTGGGTGTTGATAATCAACTGCGCTTTAGTGTGGCAACGATAAAACATATCCACTACCTGGCGGGCAATATATGGATGAAGACCGCTGTCAAACTCATCAATAAACAGCACTGTTCCTTTCTCCAGTGCAGAAATAATGGCCCAGCTCAACCAGAACAGTCGGTTTGTACCATACGATTCATCCTTCTCCAATGAAAACCACACATCACCAACTCGCTCATACAGCTCATTATACTGTCTGTGCGAGGTGCTGATGCCGTCATACAAGGGGCCTGCCAGATTCTCTTCCCCGATCATAGCTTTCACTTTTTCCGGCACATCCTCTATTCTAATTTCATGGAGGTTCATGTCCTCAATGTTGAAATCGAAAGCCTTCATGAACTTTGTGATAACCTTTTTCCTTTCTTCATCAGCCAGATACTGTAAAGGTACTGCCGAGCGAATGTCATTAGCAGAAATCACGATGGCATCGTCAAACCAGTTTACTATTTTTGTAGCTAAAGGTTCATTAAATGTTTTCAGAACTGCAAGGAAACTTGATGATGGGGATACCATATCTGCAGAAATGATGTTGTTTGCAACCTTGACGTTGATTTGCTCCTTATTGAATTTTATGTCTGCACCATCTCGCGAGAACACATTGATTTCTCTCTGTCTCTTCAAATAGAGCCATTCACTCAGCACTTCTTTGTTGTTCAACTCTACACCATAGCGGTACTGAACTCCATCAATTATCATCACAGTCTCAAAATATGAGCATTCCTTCTCTGATGCTGTATTTAGACGGAAAGCATCATACTTTGTCTGCCAGTAATCTAATATAGGAATACGGTTGTCACGCTTTGGGGGACTGATAAACGACTTCATGAAATTAAAAGCGTCAAACAGCTTTGTTTTACCACTTGCGTTAGCACCATATACCACTACCGTTTTTAGAAGACTTGTCTTACCATCCACTTTATGGCAATAGAAGTCTTTTTTCCCTGTTCCGGAAGCAACAAGATTCAGGATTGCTTCATCTTTGAAGCTTTTGTAGTTGCTAAATGAAAACTGTACTAACATATTTGTTTCTTTTAAGCCGTGATTTCTTTTGCAAAGTTACGTTATTTTTCTTAATATTGGTCGACTTATTGCGATTTTTTGCGATTTTTTGCATAAAATTGATATTAAACAGGCGTTTTTGGAGTTTTTAAACTATAATTCTAGAACGATAAAGTAAAATGGTTAGAAAGTGAATTCAACGAAAATATATCTATCAACCATACATCATCCTATTTAATAAAGTTAAAAACGTTAAATCTTCCCATTTCTGACTCTTCATAGAATCCACGCAATCACTTTTCTACCATTTAATATGTAAATAATTGATAGTAAAAGACTTGCAAATACTCAGGTTGTAGCAGCTTGACCTCCATCACCATCCCTGAAAGCGTGGCCAGCATCGGCAGCGATGCCTTCTCTGGTTGCTACAGCCTGACCTCTGTGACTCTGAAAAGCAATAATATCGTCTCTGCAGCAAGAGAATATAATTCTTCTATGAAAACAATCTTTGGGAATCAAGTTGAAGAATATATTATTGGAAACAGCGTGACCAGCATCGGCAACTATGCCTTCTATGAATGCACTAGCCTGACCTCCGTCACCATCCCCGAGAGCGTGACCAGCATCGGCGGCGATGCCTTCTATGGTTGCAGCAGCCTGACCTCCATCACCATCCCCGAGAGTGTGACCAGCATCGGCTACTATGCCTTCTATGGTTGCAGCAGCCTGACTGATGTTTATTGCTATGCTGAAGATGTCCCCAGTACAGGTTCTTATGTGTTTAATAACGCCCCCATTTCGTCTGCCACGCTCCATGTGCCGGCAGGTTCTGTGGATGCTTATAAAGCAAGAGCACCTTGGAAAAACTTCGGAAGTATTGTGGCGATAGAGTGATGTCATTTCGTGGCATACAGCAACAATGCAAATCAGGAATGTCGGATATTATTGCCCGACACTTGAGTTTTTGAAATAGATAGAGTGCGGCGAGGCTTTACATCAGGATTGTTCCTACGATGCCGCAGATGATGCCGATGAGGGTGCCGCCGAGGACTTGGCCGAGGGTGTGCTGACGGAGCAGCATGCGGCTGGTCATGACACAGCCTGCGACGAAGATGGCCAGGCAGAGCCACCAGACGGGATTGAAGTTAAAGATGGCCGCATATGCTATGATGGCGCCTATGACGCCGCCTGCGCCTGCCGAGTGCATGCTGACCTTCCACCAGATGTTGATGATGATGCAGGTGCACTGGATGAGCAGCGAGATACCGACGATGGCCATGAGGAAGTGCGGCATGTGGGTGATGGCGAAGATGTGCATGAGGCAGAGGTAGCAACATATATTGATAATGTATGGCACAACGCGTTTGTGGCGTTTGCGCAGCTCCAATGCACTCCATCCATGGAGGCGGCGATAGATGTAGATACCTAAGGCTGGCAGGCAGAATGTGAAGACATAGACGAGTGCAAGAATCCATAGCTTGAATGTCCACGGGAAGAGGCTCAGGTAGGTGAAGCTAAGCAGGATGAATGTTCCGACTGTCGGATAGTACGACGGACGGAAGATTGTGGAGAAGATGCGTGCTAAGAACAGTGCACTTTTCATATGCCTTTTGTTTAGTTCCTCTTGAAGGGGGCAGGTGGGTCCTTACTTTCTCATTCTGGCAACGGGAATGCCCATCTGTTCACGATACTTTGCTACTGTTCGCCGAGCTGTGTCGAAGCCATCGGCATGAAGCATTTGTGAGAGGCGTTCGTCGCTGAGTGGTTGTCGTTTGTCTTCTTGGTCTATATAGCGTCGCAAGGCAGCCATAATCTGTCTTGCTGTTACGTCTTTGCCCTCGTCATTCTGTGTGGCTTTGTGTGTGAAGAACCATTTCAGGGGGAATGTTCCGAAGGGAGTCTCCACATATTTGCTGTTCGAGACGCGACTGATGGTGCTGATGTCGTAGCCCGTGATAGCAGCAATGTCCTCGAGCTTCATGGGTCGGAGCAATGTCTCGTCGCCTTCCTGGAAGAAGGGCTTCTGCAGTTTCACGATGGCCTGCATGGTTCGCATCATCGTCTCTGCGCGTTGGTTGAGTGCGTTGATGAACATCTGTCCGCGTTCCACATAATGACGGACGAAGGCATCTTGTTGCTTGCCGGCATCGGGACTGATGATGAGCGAGGGCTGGTTGCCGCTGCTCAGGGTGACGGTAATCGTTCCGTCGGCATCTGTATCGACCAGGAAGTCCGGAACAATGCTTTGTGCTCGGTCGGCGCTCTTGGCTCCAAGCGTTCCTCCTGGCCTTGGATTGAGCCGCAGAATCTCGTGTTGCAGTTCTTCGGCTTGTGCCTGATTGATATGCAGACGCTGCTGTATCCGTTGCCAGCGCTTGTGGATGAAGTCGTCGAAGCACTTGTCGAAGAGTTTGATAAGCAGGTCGCGATTGGGATTGTCCTCGTCTCTGCGAACTTGTATGAGCAGACATTCTTGCAGGGAACGCGCTCCGATGCCAGGCGGATCGAACTGCTGTAGGACTTGCAGCACACGCTCCAGCTCCTCGACATTCGTGTCGAGGTTTTGATAAATCTCGGCTTCGTCGGCCAGGATGGCGAGGGATTTCTTCAGGAGACCGTCTTCGTCGAGCGAACCGATGAGGTATTCCATGAGCTCCTTCTCGTGGTCTGTCAGTTCGAAGTCCGCCATCTGTTCCCTGAGACGGTCAGTCAGGGAGAGTGTGTCGTCATAAGCCATGAACTCGGCAGCATTGTTGCTATGGCTGGCACCAGCGAGGAAGTCGGGAATGTCGTCCTCGCTTCGGTAGTCGTAGGCTGCCTCCCCCAACCCCTCCGAAGGAGGGGAGAAGAGATCGTCTCCCTCTTCGCCATTCTCTCTTTCTTCGGAGGGGCTGGGGGAGACTTCCAACCACGGGTTCTCCATGCACTCCAGCTCCACGCGATGCTGCAGGGATTCGACAGGCATCTCCATCAGACGAACGAGCATAACCTGCTGAGGCAACATCTGTTGTACCTGAACTTGCTGCTGTGTCTGTTCCTGAGTCTGTATGTTTCTTTGAATCATATTCGGTGTCGTTGTAAAAGTGCTCGTGTGATGTTGTAAAAGTTCACGTGTGATGTTGGGGAAATTCACGTGTGAAATTTGCAAAGATCACGTGTGATGTTTCAGGTTGCTTGCTGAGGTGTTGTTTTGGGCATCAGGTTTAGTTCTTTCGCTTTCTGTATCATGAACTGGAAGGCAGCCTCGTGTTCGTTCGGAATAACCGAGTCCCAGATGGCGTCTTTGACTGCTTGCTTCAGGATGCCTATCTCTCTGCAAGGCTGCAGACCAAAGGTCTCCATGATTTCCTCGCCTGTGATGGGGTTGTGCCAGGTGCGGTAGTTGTCGCGGGCTTGCAGGTCGATGAGCTTCTCGCGCACCAGCTGGAAGTTCTGCAGGAAACGCTGCTTCTTCTCGCGATTCTTACTTGTGATGTCGGCTTCGCAAAGGCACATCAGGTCGTCGATATCCTCGCCTGCCTCGAAGAGCAGGCGGCGGACGGCGCTATCGGTCACCTCATCGTCGGCAATCGCGATGGGGCGCATGTGTAGGCCCACGAGTTTCTCGACATAAGCCAAGCGCTCGTCGAGGGGCAGCTTCAGCCTCCTGAAGAGCGGCGCCACCATCTTCTGCCCGATATAGTTGTGGTTGTGGAAAGTCCAGCCAGCCACATTGTCCCAGCGTTTGCTGCGAGGCTTGCCGATATCATGCAGAAGGGCAGCCCAGCGAAGCCAGAGGGAAGCCCCCTCCCCGCTCCCCCTTTGGGGGAGTGCTTCATTCTCGCGGCCCATTCGCTCGGTACGTGAATCAGGCTCCTTTTTAGCGGCTTTGTGGCACTCCCCCAAAGGGGGAGCGGGGAGGGGGCTTACATTATCCAGCACCTCGAGCGTGTGGTAGAAGTTGTCCTTGTGTGCTCGGCCGTTGCGCGACTCGACGCCTTCGAGGGCAGCCACTTCGGGCAGGATGATGGGGAGCAGGCCGCTGCGGCTCAGCTCTATGAAGCCGATGCTGGGCACGGGCGCCATCATAATCTTGTTCAACTCGTCGATGATGCGTTCCTGTGAGATAATCTTGATGCGGTCGGCGTTGCGTTTCAAAGCCTCTGCCGTCTCTTCCTCTATCTCGAAGCGCAGCTGTGTGGCAAAGCGGATGCAGCGCAACATTCGCAAGGGGTCGTCGCTGAAGGTGATGTCAGGGTCGAGTGGTGTGGCGATGATGCCGTCCTCGAGGTCGAGCAAGCCGTCGAAGAGGTCGATGAACTCGCCGTAGCGACTTTCGTTGAGGCAGAAGGCGAGCGCGTTTATGGTGAAGTCGCGGCGATGCAGGTCATCGTCGAGCGTGCCGTCCTCCACGACAGGCTTGCGGCTTTCGCGATGATAACTTTCGCGACGGGCGCCTACGAACTCCACCTCATTATCGTGCCACTTGAGCTGTGCTGTGCCGAAGTTGCGGAAGATGCTGACGTGAGCGCCTCTGCCGAGCTCTTTGGCAAGGGCTTGAGCGAGGCGGATGCCTGGCCCAGAGGCCCTCTCCCCGCTCCCCCTTTGGGGGAGTGCTTCATTCTCGTGGTCTTTTCGATCAGCACATGACCCAGACTCCTTTTCTGCGGCTTTGTGGCACTCCCCCAAAGGGGGAGCGGGGAGGGGGCTTACTACGACCACATCAATGTCCTTCGAGGGCCGCTCAAGAATGATGTCGCGCACATAGCCGCCCACGACATAGCATTCCAGCCCCAGCGCATCGGCCACCTTGCCAATGCGGTGCAGCAAGGGATTGTCAATAGCTCGAAGCGAGTCCGTCTGGCGGGAGCGTTGCCGGAAGTCGTCGAATTCCTTTATAGCCTCTTGTATGGTCATCTTTAACTTTTCACCTTTTTACCTTTTCACCTTTTCTTCAGGTCTTCCTGGAGTTTGCGCTCGAAGAACTGTTTCTTGACGTTGAGGCGTTCCCATTCCTCGCCGGTTACCAAGCGAAGGCTGTCGGCTGCGGCATTCATCTCGATACTGTCCAGCAAGAGGATGGCTTGCTTGCGAGCCTCGATGGCGGTGGGGCAGTTCTTGCGGAGCGAGTAGATTGTGTCGCGAGCCTCGTTCCAGAGATGGTGATGCAGGGCATAGCGAGCCTCTCTCAGCATAGCCGCCGCACGCTCATCCGGCGAGTCCTTTGTGCAGGCTACCAGCAGGGCGGCGATTATAGGGATTAGGATGATATGCTTTTTCATAAGCCAAAGAGTGGAAGGATGAAGTTGCGAACATCGTTGCTCATGGCGAGAATCATGAGGGCGAGGATGATGAAGAGTCCTATCTTCTCTATCCATTCCATTGCCTTCTCTGAGGGCTGTCGACCGGTGATGCCTTCGTAGAAGAGCAGCACGATGTGGCCGCCGTCGAGCCCCGGGATGGGCAGGATGTTCATGACTGCGAGGATGATGCTGATGAAGGCAGTGAGCATCCAGAACTGCTGCCAGTCCCATGCAGACGGGAAGATGTTGCCGATGGTGATGAACGAGCCGACGCTCTTCGCACCGTCCGCGCTTGCCACATACTTCAGGTCGTTGACATAGCTCTTCAGCACGCGCCAGCCATAGCTGAGGCCTGCGGGGAAGCAGCCCAGCAGGTTGTAGCTGAGGTGCACTGTCTTGTAGTCGGGAATGTGGCGTGTGACGCCCATCATATAGTTCTTGTCGAGTTGCAGGCTGATGGTGTCTGTCTGGCTCATGTCGGCAGAGGCCACGACGGCCTCGAGTGTGCGCCAGCGGAGGCTGTCCTCGGCCGTGCAATCCGGAGAGCCGAGCACATCCTGACGCCGCAGTGTCACCTCGTAATCGAAGTCTGCCCAAGTCTTGATGTCCTTTCCGTTGACTGCCATCAGCCTCATGCCTTTCACGATGCCGGCCTTGTCTGCAGGGGAATTGGGGACAACGGAATCGATGAAGGCTTCTGCCAAAGGTGTCAGGAACTGCGGTTGCGACTGCAGCATCTTCAGCATCGAGAGTCCGTCCTCGGGCATCGTCAAATCAATCTTCTCGCCTTTGCGCAGCACGGTTACGGTGGAGGCGTTGGAGATGGTGCGCATCACAGGTCCGAGACTGAACTCGACAATCTCCTTGCCGTCGGCTGCTACGGGAATGTCTCCATCAAGGAAGCCGATGTTGTGTGCCTGCTCGTTATACTGGAAGCCGTCCTCGATGCTGGCCATCGGATAGTAGTCGCGTCCCCATGCCAGGAGCACGAATGAATAGATGACCCAGGCCGTGATGAGGTTCATCAGCACGCCGCCGAACATGATGAGGAAGCGTTGCCACACAGGCTTGGAGCGAAACTCCCAAGGCCTCTTTTCTCCCGAAAGTTTCTGATGCGTCTCGTCTATCATGCCGTCGATAGCCACATAGCCGCCAATGGGCAGCCAGCCTATGCCGTATTCTGTGCCGACCTCGGGATCGTATTCCTTGTTGCCGATGTTTTCGGTCACCACCTTGTCTGCCTGACCGGTCAGGCGGTAATATTTGTTGCGGAGCCAGGCGAAGAAGTTCTGCCCTTCCTTTCCGCGTTTTGTGACAAGAGGCTTGCCCAGGAGGCGGCGGAACCAATTGTCGTAGGTGCTGAAGAGATGGAAGCCGTAGTTGGCAAACATATAGAAGCGGGTGACGCGTGTCTTGAAAAGCTTGGCGAAACCGAAATGGCCTGCTTCGTGCAGGACGACAAGAATGCTGAGGCAGCAAAACAGCTGCAAGGTTTTTATGAGAACTGTTTCCATTTATAAATGATTTTTCCTAATGCTTGTTTTTGCTCTTCCGTAAGTGTCTGATTATCAGGGTGCGTGCTGGGCCTCTAAACGCCGCCTGCGGCGATTGCAATTTCCGCGTGCGGCGATGACCATTTCCGCGTGCGGCGATTGCAATTTCCGCGTGCGGCGTTTGGCACCGTCCCATAGGGGAATGAAAATCGGGCTTTGAGCAATGTTATTTTTTCTTGTTAAGAGGTTATTATTTCGTTTGCCACGATGCGCGACTCGCGGTCGCAGTCGAGGTAATCTTGCAGGGTTGGTCTGTCCTGATGCGGCACGCGACCAAGCGTCTCCCCGATGATGTCTGCCATCTGCAGGAAGCCGCATCGCTCCTGACGGAAGGCGAGGTTGACCACTTCGTTGGCGGCATTGACGATGCAAGCGGCGTTTCCGCCCAGCCGTATCGCTTCGTAAGCCATCTGGAGGCAACGGAACTTCTCGGGGTCGGGCTTCTCGAAGGTCAAGTCCTTCAGGTTCCACCAGTCTATGCGCGGGAAGGTGCTCTTCAGCCGCTTGGGGTAGGAGAGCGCGAACTGTATGGGGACGCGCATGTCGGGCATTCCGAGCTGCCCCTTCACGGCGCCGTCCTCGAACAGAACAGCGCTGTGGAGGATGCTTTGGGGATGCACGACGACCTGTATCCGCTCGGGTGTGACATCGAAGAGCCAGCGGGCCTCGATGACCTCGAAGCCTTTGTTCATCATCGAAGCGCTGTCGATGGTTATCTTCGCCCCCATGTCCCAGTTGGGATGCTTCAGGGCCTGAGCAGGGGTGACGTCGCGCAGCTGGTCGAGCGTGAAGGTGCGGAACGGACCGCCGCTGGCCGTCAGGATGATTTTCTCGATGGGACTCATCTCGCCCATCAGGCTCTGGAAGATGGCGCTGTGCTCGCTATCGACGGGCAGCAAAGGCACCTTGTGCTCCAGGCAAAGCCGGGTGATGAGCTCGCCGGCCACAACGAGCGTCTCCTTGTTGGCGAGGGCGATGGGTTTGCCGGCCTTGATGGCACTGATGGTGGGGCGCAATCCGCTGAAGCCCACAAGGGCAGTCAGCACGATGTCCACCGGCTCCATCTGCACCACCTGGCAGAGAGCATCGGCGCCGGCATACACCTGAACCGGTTCGTCGGCCAAAGCGTCCCGCACATACTCGTACTTGCTCTCATCGGCTATGACGACGCACTGCGGCCGGTACTGCTTAGCCTGCCGGATGAGCAGGTCGGCTTTGGAATTAGCGGTCAAGACGTATGCCTCGAAGAGGTCGGGATGCTCAAAGATGACCTGCAGCGTCTGTGTCCCGATGCTGCCGGTAGAGCCTAATATGCAGATTCGTTTCATTTATTCTTAACTCTTAACTCTTAATTCTTAATTCTTAACTAAATTACAGGTCAAGCAGTCCTTCCGGCAGCGCCATGCGGATGGTTCGCTCCTTGTGGTTGATGTCCGTAATCCATTCCTCGGCAGCAGGGATGAGGCGCGTCCCGATTTGGAAGAGAACGTTCTGTGTGGAGTCATCCACGCTGTCTATATTGCCAATCAGGCCTGCCGTCTCGTCGAAGAGAGCGAAGCCCGTGAAGTAGCGCCAAGTGTATTCGTCGTCCTCGCTTGCCTCGGGGGTCAGCGAGTGCGGGAAGAAGACTTCGCATCCTATGAGGAACTGCACGTCGTTGGCGCTGTCGTAGTCGAGGAACTTCAGGAGCGCCGTCGTGTCACTGCGGAAGCGGTATTCCTCAAGGAAGAACGGCACGAGTATGCCCTCCACACGCAGGAAGAGGTACTCCGCCTCGGCACGGTCCCAGACGTCGTCGGTGAAGTTGAACGTCACCTCGCCCTTGATGCCGTGTGTCCGGCCAATCTGTCCTATCTTATAAACCTCGTCTTCCTTAATCATTGAACATTGACCATTGAATCTCCTTCTCCATGTGAGGCAGGAAGGGGACTATTCCACTCTCTTTATCTTTGCTCCGAGGGCACAGAGTCGTCCTTCGATGTTCTCGTATCCTCGGTCTATCTGCCCGATGTTGTCGATGCGGCTCGTGCCTTGCGCACTCATGGCTGCGATGAGCAAAGCTATACCAGCACGGATGTCGGGACTCGTCATGCGGCCTGCATGTAGCTGGCGCTGATGGTCGTGCCCCACCACAACGGCCCTGTGCGGGTCGCACAGGATGATCTGCGCTCCCATGTCGATGAGTTTGTCGACGAAGAACAGTCGGCTCTCGAACATCTTCTGATGAATGAGCACGGAACCCTTGGCTTGTGTGCTGACCACGAGCAGGACGCTCAGCAGGTCGGGCGTGAAGCCTGGCCAGGGCGCATCGCTTAGTGTCATGAACGAGCCGTCGATGAAGCTCTCTATCTCATAGTGCTCTTGCCTGGGCACATAGAGGTCGTTGCCATCTTTCTCAATGCTGATGCCCAACCTCCTGAAGGTGTTTGGGATGATTCCCAAGTGCTCCGGGGCAACATCGCGTATGCGGACGCCGTCGCCCACCATCGCCGCCATGCCGATGAACGAGCCGACCTCGATCATATCGGGCAGGATGGTGTGCTCTGTGCCGTGAAGAGAGGCGACGCCCTCGATGGTGAGCAGGTTGCTGCCGATGCCGGCGATGCGTGCTCCCATCTGGCAAAGCATGCGGCAAAGCTGCTGGATGTAGGGTTCGCAGGCAGCGTTGTAGATAGTCGTGACGCCCTGAGCCAGCACAGCCGTCATGATGATGTTGGCAGTACCGGTCACGGAAGCTTCGTCCAAAAGCATGTAAGAGCCTTTGAGCTGTGTGGCTTCCACATTATAGAGGTGTTGGGCTTCGTCATATATAAAGCGGCCGCCGAGCTGCTGTATGCCGTGGAAGTGTGTGTCGAGGCGTCGTCTGCCAATCTGGTCGCCGCCCGGTTTTGCCACGATTGCTTTGCCGCATCGGGCCAGCAGGGGGCCGAGCATCATCACGCTGCCACGCAATTGCCGGCAACGCTCTATGTAGGCCTCGCTGCTGAGGTACTGGTTGTCGAGGCTTTTGGCTGTGAAGGTATAGTCGTGCTGCGTATCGTTTTGCGTCACCTCGACGCCCATGTCGCGAAGCAGCTGTATCTGGTTGTTGACATCGACGATGTTGGGGATGTTCTTGATGCGCACGGGCTCATTGGTTAGCAGCACAGCGCAAAGCACTTGCAGAGCCTCGTTCTTTGCTCCTTGGGGCGTGATGTCGCCTTTCAGCCTGTGGCCGCCTTCTATGATGAATGATGCCATAGCCTACTTCTTTCTTTTGCGTTTCTTTCCCCCGTCGGATGGTTGCAAAGGAGACTCGCCGACGGCATCGAAGACAAAGCCTTCCTCCAGGTGGAGCTTGCCGTCGGAATAGCGTTCGATGTCTTGGGCGACGAGTGCGTTATCCATCGAGTCGCGGTTCCATATAAAGAGGTCTTGCTTCATTTGGTTGGCGACGTTTTTTGTGAAGGCGTCCCGCAGTTCTCCTTCCGGCAGCGTCTTTGCATAATCGAGGGCTTGCTCAATAAGATAGCCGTAGTGGCGGCGCTTGATGGTCTTCATGGGATAGGGGAGCGGTGCCGGATGCGCCTGCACCTCTTCCTGCGGAACGATGCTGACGGGATAGTCTATGTCGAGCTGATAGTGAGCGATGCGTGCGAGGTGGTTCCAGAGGCGGTGCTCGTTGTCTTCCTTGCTGGCTGTGGAAGGCAGCAGGCTCGACATAATCTTTACGATAGTCTGAGCGCAGCGTTGCCGTTCCTCACGGTCTTCTATCTTGACGGCCAAATCGACCATCATCTGTATGCCGCGACCATATTCGGGCATCACAAGTTGTTCTCTTTGTGTGTTGTATTGCATTACAATAGGTTTTTAGACTTTATCGCGACGAACTCCTTCAGGTAGAAGGGCTCGAAGTATGCCACATCTTGCTTCTCTCCGAGATGCAGGGAACGCTCCGCCAAGGGGAACATCCACTTGGCAAGTGGTATGATTCCTTCGATGAAATGGGCGTTTTTGTGCTGGATGACGCTTTTGCACTTCGTAGAGCCATTGCCGAAGAAATAGACGGGATGCTCCTCGAGCCAGGGCAGGTATGTGTCGGGCTCCACGATGTCTGCGCCGATGGGGCGCACCTCGCGAAGCGCTCTGTCATAGACGGTGCTGTAGACCTCCATCCTCCTTGCGTCAATCATGGGAACGAGAAGCGCGTCTTCGGGCAGTTCCTCTTTGCTGAGCAGGACGGGGACGCACATAAGTTTGAGTGTGGGCACGCTCAGCAGCGGCAGGTCGCGCCCATAGCAGACGCCTTTTGCCAGCGAGACGCCGATGCGGAGACCGGTATAGCTGCCGGGGCCTTCGCTGACTGCAACCGCATCGACGGGTATGGCGTGCGAGTTGGCAAAAGAGAGTGCTTCTTCAACAAATACGCCGCAGACAACGGCATGATTCGGCCCCTCAAGGTCTTCTTGGTTGAAGATGAGGCTGCCATTCTCGCTTAGCGCTACGGAACAGGCTTTTGTGCTTGTCTCAATATGCAGGATGCAGGACATTCTTTGCTTCTTCTTTATTTTTCGCGCTGCAAAGATACAAAAAAGAATAGAGATTAGGGAATAGAGGATGGAGTTTTTTTGTCTTTCAGAGCCTAAAAGGCTCCAATCCCTAATCTTTAGTCCCTAAAGCTCTGTCGCGATAGGCTCTCATTGCGTTGAAACCATAGTCGAGCAGAGCGGCCGATTCCTTGAAGCGGGAAGACCTGCTGCGACTGCCCAGGAGGACGAGGCAGAGCGTGATGCCGTCTCGTGTGGCGGCCGACGCAAGGCAACCTGCCGCCTGACGGGTGTAGCCTGTCTTGATGCCGATGCAGCCGTCGTAAGTGCTGAGCAGAAGATTGGTGTTATAGCAAGGCAAGTGCCGGCCGTCGAGCAACGGAATGTCCCTCTCTGCAGTTCCTACCATTTCTGCGAAGAGGCTGTCGCACATGCAGTATCTGGCCAGCCGCACGAGGTCGCAGGCGGAGCTGTAGTTCTCGTTGTTCGGCATACCGTTTGTGCTGGCGAAATGCGTGCTGTCCATACCCAGATACTGAGCCCTTAGGTTCATCATGTCGTAGAATGTCAGCGTGTCGCCGGCTATATGCTTGGCCACAGCGTATGCCGCGTTGTTGTCGCTCACCATCATCATCTCGAAGACGAGGTCGCCCAGCAGATAGCTGTCGCCTGGCTTTATCCAGGAGTCTCTCACGATGCAATCCTCGTCGGTGATGCACACGGTATCGGTCATGTTCCCTACCTCGAGCGCCAGCAGACAAGTCATCATCTTTGTGATAGAGGCGATGAAGAGTTTTTTGTCGGCATTCTTCTGGCTGATGACGAAGCCTGTGGAGTCGTCGATGAGCATCCAGGCTTCTGCCGAGAGCGCTGCGAGACGGTCGTAGCCCGCGATGGAATCGAGCGGCACGAAGTCCTGCAGGGTAGTGTCCATGTGGGCAATCTTCTGCAGCCGCTGCTCTTCGGGGGTAAGGGAGGTGCCTCCGCCTACGCATGCAAAGCAGGACAGCAACAATGCGGACAGCAATACATTTGTCTTTTTCATGGGTGCAAAGGTACGAATAAAAGTTCATAGTTCATGGTTCGGGCTCCATAAATTTTCGAGACTTGCGCCGGCAAAAGCATCTCCCTCTGATTCCTGTAACTCCCCTGACGCCTTTAACTCTCCCGAAAACCATCCGGAATTTGTCAGGATTTTTCCAAGCGACTTGCTTTCTGACGGCTTGTTTTTTGTCCTGTGGCACTTGGGAACCCCAGAGGCAAAATAAGGGCTTAAATCGCGTTTCCCTCTGAAATCAATGGTTTGCGAAGAGGCGTTTTGAAGAAGAGGGCAAAGAAAGTATAACCTCGGCACATGGAAATGTAGAATTCAGCGTAGAAAACCGCCAGATTCCGCCTGCGGGGTTTACCGGCGCCGCGTGGGGAAATTGCAAACGTCGCGTGCGGCGTTGGCCAACATCGCGTGCGGCGTTTTCTTTTCCTCTGTGCCTCGCCGGCAAATGCCGCGTTTTTCGCCTCAATTTTTGTAAAGAATTTTTCACTATTTTCCCGTTGCAGAAATGCAATTCCAGACAAAGACGAATGCACATTTCTTACTTTTTAATATTCTTTCTTTCACTTATTTTTTGTATCTTTGCACCCGAAAAAGCCAATATAATTCAGTAGGCATCAACATCATTGGTGGCAAAAAAACAATAATCGCAAGATGATATTATCTATGACCGGATACGGCAAAGCCTCGGCCGAATTCCAGGGAAAGAAGATTACAGCAGAGGTGAAATCGCTCAACAGCAAGGCCCTCGACCTCTCGACACGCGTTGCCCCCATCTATCGGGAAAAGGAGATGGAGGTGCGGGCAATGGTGACGCAGGCCTTGGAGCGCGGCAAAGTGGAGTTCAACCTATGGATAGAGCAACAGGATCAGGCGGATGCTTGTCCCATCAACGGCGAACTGGCTGCTGCCTACTGCCGCCAGATGAAGGAGATTTCGGCGAAGTATGGCATCCCAGAGCCCGACGACTATTGGCATACGATAGTCCGCATGCCGGATGTCCTCTCGAAGAACGATACCCAGCAGGAGCTCTCCGAAGAGGAATGGCAGGTTGCCCGGGAAGTGGTGCAGCAGGCCATCGACCACCTCGTGGCGTTCCGTCGTCAGGAAGGCGAGGCGCTGCAGCATAAGTTCGAGGAGAAGCTGGACAACATCGCCGCTTTGCTGGCAGGCATCGAACCCTTCGAGAAGCAGCGCGTAGAGAAGATACGACAGAGAATCGTCGATGGATTGGCCGCTATTCCCGATGTCCAATACGACAAGAACCGCCTCGAACAGGAGATGATCTACTACATAGAAAAGCTCGACATCAACGAGGAGAAGCAACGCCTGGCCAACCATCTTCAGTACTTCCGCAAGACTATGGAAGAAGGGCACGGACAGGGCAAAAAGCTCGGTTTCATCGCTCAAGAGATGGGTCGCGAGATAAACACAACCGGCAGCAAGAGCAACCAGGCAGAGATGCAAAACATCGTCGTCAAGATGAAGGACGAGCTCGAACAGATTAAGGAACAAGTGCTAAATGTGATGTAGGAAGCCTCCCCCCTGCCCCTCCAAAGGAGGGGTGATAGGAAGACGCAGTTATTAAAAAAGCAGAGGGATGAAGCGAGGATACGAGACGGCAAACTGTGCGGCTTACGGACTGCTTCGCCAATTCTCACAAGAGAACCGAAAGAACCCAACCGATGCTGAGAGTATCTTGTGGAATGCACTTCGAGCATCTCAATGCGGAGTCCGTTTTCGCAGACAGCATATAATAGGAGATTACATTGCTGATTTTGTGTGCTTGTCAAGACGACTTATAATTGAGGTAGATGGAGCTTATCACAACAGAGCTGCGCAAGTGGTTTCGGATGAACAGCGAAGTGAGGAACTGATGCGACTGGGCTTTAGAGTAATGCGCTTAACAAACGAAGAAATAATAGCAAACATAGAAATGGTTATGGATAAAATAAGAGAAGAACTTCAAGCGGGCGGTTCCCCCCTCCTTTGGAGGGGTCGGGGGAGGCTAATTATTGTTTCTGCTCCTTCTGGGAGCGGGAAGAGCACAATCGTGAACTACCTGATGAAGGAGCACCCAGAGCTTAAATTGGCTTTCAGCGTGAGTGCTACCAGCAGGCCGCCGCGGGGCAAGGAACAGAACGGCGTGGACTACTATTTCCTCACGCCCGAAGAGTTCCGTCAGCACATTGAGGCCGACGATTTCCTCGAGTATGAGGAGGTCTATGCAGGTCGCTTCTACGGCACCCTCAAAAGCCAGGTCGAGGAAAAACTGGCAGCGGGCATGAATGTTGTGTTCGACGTCGATGTAAAGGGCGGCATCAATATAAAGAAATATTATGGCGAGGAAGCCTTAAGCGTCTTCATTCAGCCGCCATCGGTCGAGGTGTTGCGAGAGCGTTTGATACGCAGAAATACCGATGAAATGGCGCAAATTGAACAAAGATTGGCTAAGGCAGAGTATGAAATGACATTCGCCCCGCAGTTCGACCGCATCCTTATCAACGACGACCTCGATGTGGCAAAACAAGAGGCAGTTGCCATTGTGAGCAACTTCTTGAAGCCTGAATAATCCGCATACGCAGATAGCTCTGATTACTCCGAATACTCCGCAGATGAAAATAAAGACCGGCATCTATGGTGGCAGCTTCAATCCTATCCATGTAGGGCATGTTAGCTTAGCAAAGGCGTTAGCCGAAAGCGGCCTTGTTGATGAGATGTGGCTGCTGGTCTCTCCGCAGAACCCTTTCAAGGTGGATGCCGACCTTCTTGATGATGACGAACGGCTGCGGCTGACTCGGCTTGCTGTGGCCGATGTGCCCGGCGTGGAGGTTTGCGACAGAGAGTTCGCCCTGCCGCGTCCTTCCTATATGTATAATACGCTTCAGGCTTTGAGCCAGGAGCATCCCGACCGCGAGTTCGTGCTCGTCATAGGTGCCGATAACTGGGAGCGCTTCCCTGACTGGTATCGCAGCAAGGACATCCTTGCTTCTTTTCGTGTGATCATCTATCCCCGGCCAGGCTACAAACTCGGAAAACTGCCTCGCCGAGTGAAGCTTGCCGATACGCCGTTGCTCGATATCAGCAGTACCGACATACGCCGTCGCATTGCCTCCGAACCAGATTATGATGGAGAAGGACTTGCCCCCTCTGTCTGGCAAGAAATAAGAGAAAAAGGGTATTATCGTCCAAAATGACCAAAATTGTTTGACAAATTGCTTGCTTAATTATACCTTTGCACACCAAAACAGTTATAATGGAACTAAACAAAGTATTATTAGCAGTAATCTGTTGCATGTCCTCTCATAGCATGTTTGCTGAAGAGGAACTGATAAAGTTCGGTAACTTTGACTCCTGGATAACACGCAGCATCAAGGAAAGTGTGTTGGTGGGAGGGAAGATGCAAACGCTTTATGAGATAGGTCCGAAGGGAACCTTCGACGGTGCCCGAGCCTACACCAATCAAGGCGGTTCCCCTTGGGCGTGTAGCAACATTTATGCTAAAGTGGCAGGCGTGGTCAAGACCAATGTCAGCGTCTTTCCCGACAAGCATCAAGGCGGCCAGTGTGCAAAGCTTTCTACCCATATAGTCAACTGCAAGGCCATCGGCGTCGTCAATATCAGCGTCCTTGCCACAGGAAGTATCTTCCTCGGCAACATGTTGGAGCCCATCACAGGCTCGAGCAACCCGATGAGCAAGATGAGCATAGGAATTCCTTTTACCAAGAAACCTAAGGCCGTGAAGTTCGACTACAAATACAACTCGCCAGGCACTGAACGCATTCGTGAGACGGGTTTCAGCAAGCGACAGAAGGTGAGTGGAAAGGACATGGGGCAATGCCTTTGCCTCCTGCAGAAACGGTGGGAAGATGCCGAGGGAAACATACATGCTTTACGCATCGGCACCATGCGTCAGCAGTTCAGCCAGAATTGCGATTGGAAGGAAGGCCAGACTTTCACCATTCATTATGGCGACATCACCCGCGAGAAGTTCTACAAGGCAGATATGGGCCTGATGTCTGGCACGAATGTGTTTTATGCTCTTAACAGCAAAGGGAAGAACGTCCCGGTGCAGGAGGAAGGTTGGGCTGAGGCCGACGAACAGCCTACCCATATCATCCTGAAGTTCGACAGCAGTTATGGGGGAGCATACGTCGGCACAGTCGGCAACACCCTTTGGTTGGACAATGTGAAGCTTGTGTATTGAATGCGACCATATTATCTTGTTCAAGAATCGTTGCTCCGCAGGAATCTGCAACTTATCAAGAGAGTTGCGGACGAAGCCGATGTGGAGATTATCCTTGCTTTCAAGGCCTTTGCTTTATGGCGAACGTTCCCCATTTTCCGCGATTTCATCGGGCATACTACTGCTAGCAGCCTTTGCGAAGCCCGCCTTTCGCTGGAGGAGTTTGGTTCCCTTGCACACACTTATAGCCCTGCTTACGAGGAGGATGAGTTCGACGAGATATTGCATTGTAGCGGCCATGTGACCTTCAATTCCCTCTCTCAATATGAGAGATTTCTTCCCAAAATGTCCCATTTCATCGAGCACCCTGTGTCTTATGGCCTTCGCGTCAATCCTGAATATAGCGAGATAGAAACCGAGCTATACAACCCTTGCGCACCAGGAAGCAGGTTCGGTGTGCTTGCAGAGCAATTGCCCGAAAAGCTTCCTGCCCGTATCGAAGGTTTCCATTGCCATTGCCATTGCGAGAGTCCTGCTTCAGCCCTGGAGCATACACTCGAGCATCTCGAGGCGAAGTTCTCTCGTTGGTTCCCGCAACTCAAGTGGCTCAATCTTGGAGGGGGACACCTGATGACACGAAAGGATTATGATGTGGAACACCTTATTTATATATTAAGGGGTTTGCATCGCCGCTATCCTCATCTCCGTATCATCCTTGAGCCGGGTAGTGCTTTTGCATGGCAGACAGGACCTCTGGTGTCTCAGGTGGTCGATATCGTCGAGAATCATGGCATCCAGACCGCCATCCTGAATGTCTCTTTTACTTGCCACATGCCCGATTGCCTGGAGATGCCTTATCAACCCGATGTGCGCGGAGCCGAGAGCCTTCCTTTTGAGGCCGCTTCGGCGCCTGGTGCGAAAGAGGAGAACATTTACCGTCTAGGCGGCAACAGTTGCCTGAGCGGCGACTACATGGGCAGTTGGCGTTTTCCCAAGCCTCTCGAAGTGGGGCAGGAGATAGTGTTCGAGGACATGATACACTACACGACGGTCAAGACCACGATGTTCAACGGCATCATGCATCCCTCCATCGTTCTTGAGCGTGAGGACGGCAGTCGTGAGACATTGCGCGAGTACACATACGAAGATTACAGAGACAGGATGGATTGAAGCTTTAGGACATTTCCCCTTTTGTTTAGGGAAAATCCTCGTTTTTCTGTTGTATTATTGCCTTACCTTTGCAGTGTGAATTAGAAATCGCATTGTCAAACAACACAAAAAGATACAGCTATGAAAAAGTTCTTTCTCTCCTTCGTAATCATGATGGCAGCCTGGATGGGTGCCAGCGCAATGAGTTTCGAGCGTGCACAGGCAGAGGCTCTCTACCTGACCGATAAGATGGCCTATGAGCTCAACCTCAACGACCAGCAGTATAACGACGCCTATGAGATCAACCTCGACTACTTCCTTCGTGTCGACACTCCCTCCGATCTCTATGGCAACTACTACACTTATCGTCTCTACGACCTCCGCTGCATCCTGCACGACTGGCAGTACAATCTCTTGGTGGCAGCCGATTATTTCCTCCGCCCGATAGCTTGGCGTGCAGGTGGTTGGTACTTCCCCATCTACAGCTATTACAATCGCGGTTACTTCTACTATAGCCGTCCTACGGTATGGGTTTCCTATTATGGCGGACATGGTCGCAGCTACTATCGCAACGGCTTCTATGGCAATCGCCGTCCTATTTGGAATGGTGGTCTGAGAGGTCACGACATGCATCGCATAGTAAGTCACAGAGGCAGCCATAATGAAGGACATCGTTATGGAACAGGTGGTCGCAGTGGTAGTGGCCGCATCCAAGGCAATGGTTACCATATAGATTTGAATGGGCACCATTCTGGAGGCAATGGCGGTTATCGTGATGGCAACAATCATGGCGGCATGAATTCCGGCGGGAACGGCTATCGCGATGGCAACAGTCACAGTGGCATGAATTCTGGCGGCAGCGGCAATCACAATGGTGGCTCTCACAGCGGTGTGAATCCTGGTGGTGACCATCCTTCCGGAGGCGGTGTAAGTCGCGGTGGCAGCATGAGTCGTGGCAATTCCTTCGACGGTAGCAGCTCAAGGATGGGTGGCATGTCCCGTGGCAGCTCCAGCTATTCTTCTCCTTCTCGTAGCAGCTCATCCGTCATGAGCGGTTCTCGTGGCAGCTTCGGCGGAAGCACCCGTAGCAGTTCCCCCAGCATGGGTGTCAGCTCTCGTGGCAGCAGCATGAGTGGCGGCTCTCGCGGCGGAGGTTTCAGTAGCGGTGGTAGCCGTGGCGGCGGCAGCTTCGGAGGCGGTTCCCGTGGCGGTGGCGGCAGCAGCCGTGGCGGCGGTCGCAGATAAATAAAAAGTTCATAAGATGATTGCAAGGCCGGCATCCTTTTAGGGTGTCGGTCTTTTTATTGTGTATAAGACAAGCGGGAAAAGGTGCTTCGTATGCGTAGAATCACATTCTTTAGTATTGAGTTTCCAAGCCTCCTCACGCCGAGAGTGAGGATGAGAGGGCACCAACAATATAATCGCCTCCTTCCGCATTCCTCCTTCCCGCCTTCTGCGTTTTCTTTTCTGTGCAACGGCAAGTTCGATATGCAGGCTGTGGCCCGACATACGCAACCTGTGAATGCAGATGCGCAAGTTGTGATTCTGCATACGCAATCTGCGTACCAAGATTTAAGCGAGAGGAAAAGTAGAAGCAAGAAGGCGGAAAGTCAGTAGCGCGAACGCGGAAAAAGCAATAAAGAAAGGGGGGAAGCGGAAAGATAAAAGGAGGAAAAGGTGGATGAGGCGTGTTTTTCTATACCGTACATGCTTTAAATTCAGAAAATACATCTATCTTTGTACCAAGATTTCTACATAAATGCCATGAACAGATACATTTCCCTCCGTCATTACCTCTGCTTGGCCACTGTCCTGGCGTTTTCGGCAATGGCTTCTGCACAGCTGAAAGTGACCCGTCTCACCACAGAACACATGACAAATCCCTCTACCGTAGATGAGCTTCATCCGCGTTTGTCGTGGATTAACGAAGCAAAAAACGACAGGGTTCGTGGCGAGGTTCAGACGGCCTATCGTATCGTAGTGGCTTCGTCGAAGCAGAAACTCGAGGCTGGCGACTTCGATCTTTGGGACTCCGGAAAGGTGGAGGACGACTGCTCGACGCTGATTCCCTACAACGGGAAGCCGCTCGTTTCCGGTCAGGACTGCTTCTGGAAGGTGCAGACCTGGAATGGGAAGGGCAAGGTCTCGGCTTGGAGCGAGCCTGCCTGCTGGGGTATGGGCTTGCTCAATTCCGGTGATTGGAAAGCCCGATGGATAAGTGCCGGGCAGGAGAAGGGAGCGCCTCTTTTCCGCAAGGCATTTGCCCTGAAACGGGGCGTTCTCGGGGCGAAAGTCTTTGTGACGGGGGGCGGATATTTCGAACTTTACATGAATGGTCAGCGAGTGGGCGATGACTATCTGGTGCCTAACTTCACGAACTATACCACTCGCAAAGACCTGGACAAAGGCGGTTTGGCGCTCGACCCCAGCTTCACGGCCTATCGCATCCTGTATCTGGCTTATGATGTCACAGCCATGCTCCATCAAGGACAAAACGCGATGGGGGCAATGCTGGGCGATGGCTTCTATCGCTGCTCGAGCCGCTGGGTGCGTTCCTTCGGCGAGCCGTGCCTGCTGGTGCAGCTTGAGGTGACCTATGAAGACGGCTCGAAGGACATCGTAGCCACCGACGGCTCTTGGCTCACGAAGCCTTCTCCCATTACGATGACAGGCGTCTATGACGGAGAGATATACGATGCCCGTTTGGAGACGCCTCAATGGGCAGAGGCTGGTTGCGACGAGACAGGATGGAAACCCGTCAAGATGGCTCAGGCACCCATAGGCAAGCTCACAGCCCACACCTCACCGACCGATAAGATTTGCGAAGTGCTGAAACCCGTTCAGTTCACTCGAAACGACAATGGCGACTACGAAGTGGAGTTCGATAAGGAAATCTCCGGTTGGCTTCGCTTGAAGGACATCGAGGGCGCGGCCGGGCAGAAGATGGAGGTGAAGTACGTCTGCGAATCGCCTTTGGGCGTTGAGGAATACCTGTTCAAAGGTGTAGGCAAAGAGACTTATGCTCCCCGCTTCACCTGGTATGTCTTTTCGAAAGCCATTATCAGCGGCGTGCAGAACCTCAGCAAGGAGCAAGTGCAGGCAGAGGCCGTCAATACCGATGTTCGCATCAACTCCGAATTCCATACCAGCAACGGGCTGTTCAACACCATCAACCGCATTTGGCAGCGCTCGCAACTGGATAACATGCACGGCTGTGTGGCCAGCGACTGCCCTCATCGCGAACGCTCGCCCTATACCGGCGACGGGCAGATAGCAGCAGCTCAGGTGATGCTCAATTTCGATGCTGCGGCCTTCTACCATAAATGGCTGCGAGATATGCGAGATGCGCAGAACCCGAAGAGCGGCTATGTGCCCAATGGTGCTCCCTGGCAGCCTGGTTGCGGTGGCGGAGTGGCTTGGGGAGCTGCCATGAACGTCATTCCTTGGGAATTCTATCTGCAGTATGGCGACCTCAAGGAGCTGGAAGCGAATTACAAGGCGATGAAGGCTCAGGTGAAACACATGCTTGGTTGGCTCACCCCCGACGGTACCATGTTGCAGAAGAAACTCAACGAAGAGAGCAAAGAGGTCTGCTATTGGTTCAACCTGGGCGACTGGGTGCCTCCCTACGAATTGCCGAGCGATGAAATCGTCCACACCTTCTATCTTTGGCTCTGTGCCAAGAACACTGCTTTAGCGGCAGAAGTACTGAAAAATCCCGATGAAATGGCGCATTTTCGCGACATAGCAGAGAAGGCAAAGGCGGCTTTCCATAAGAAATTCTACAACGAGGAGGAGAAGACTTATGGCGACTTTGGTCCCAATGTCTTGGCTTTGTGGATGGGAGTGCCCGAGGAAAGGAAAGCCGATGTAGTGGCCTCGCTTCGCAAAGAGATTATGGAGAAGCATGAAGGACACATCAACACGGGCTTCGTCTCCGCCAAGTTCTTCTTCGAAACCCTCTCCAACAATGGCTTGCACGACGTGGCAATGACGGTCATGAACAAGACGGACTATCCCAGTTTCGGCAACTGGATTCAGCAAGGGGCAACGGTCACTTGGGAACAATGGGACGGCCAGAACTCGCACAATCATCCCATGTTTGGTGGCGGCTTGACGTGGTTCTCGCGTCATTTGGCAGGTGTGAATGTCACGAAAGCCGGCGCAGGCTATCGCCATTTCGAGGTGCGGCCAATGCCGGCGGAGGGGCTGGATAGCGTCTGCTACAGTTTGCAGTCGCCTCAAGGCCTCGTCAGTTCGAAAGTCCGAAGCAAGGACGGCAAGCTTCGTCAACTTGTCGTCACAGTTCCTGTTGGCAGTACGGCAAGTGTCTTCCTTCCTGCCGATGCCCTTGACCTTAAGGAGAGCGGCCGCAAGCTTGATAAACTCACCATCAAGGAAGCAGGAAAGTCCGGCATCCTCAGCATCAACTCGCCTCAAAACGGCATAATCAAAGTGGAAATAGCCCAAGGCACCTATAACTTTACAATGGATGCATCTGATCATAACATGAAGAATAAATGATGCAATGACGATATCTTTACACATAGAACGAAATAAAAGACTAAAGCTTATGAAGAGAAAAGACATGTTGCTTGTGGCAGCAATATTAACAGCAGCCCTGACGAGTTGTAACAACAAAGAGAGAAAGGTTGAGGCAACAGATTTCGAGGATGCTGTCAAGGTAGCTCTGACAGATAACGGGCGAATCGACCTGAGCAAACTTCAATGGACGAGGGAGCCTGCGGGGTATGAATTGAAAGGCGATACTCTGTGTATTACAACAGCTCCGCATACCGACCTGTGGCAGCGCACCTATTATCACTTCCAAAACGACAATGCCCCTGTGCTGCAAATGAAGACACGCGAGAAGTTCTTCAGTTTCGTCGTGAAGACTGACTTCACGCAGAGTCATCATCGCTTTGACCAGTGTGGCATTGTGATGTATCTCGACAGCGAGAATTGGTTGAAAGGCTCTGTTGAGTATGAAAACGAGGAGTTCCAGCATCTTGGCAGCGTAGCCACTAACAAGGGCTATTCAGACTGGGCCACAACGGCCATTCCTGCTGATGTGAAGACAATGTGGTATCGTTTCTCTCGCCGTGAGGATGACTACTGCATTGAGTGTTCGACCGACGGCACAGAGTTCAGCCAGATGCGTGTCTGTCACATGTATGCAGCTGCCGATGAAATACAATTTGGCATCTACGCCTGTTCCCCGGAAGAATCATCATTCACAGCCGTCTTCTCTGACATGAAGATTACGGAGTGTGCATGGAAGGCACATGATGGTCAGCAGCCGGATGAAAAGCCCTAATCAGGCTCTATCGGTATTTATTTAAATCAGTAAAAAGAAGAATTACATTCCCCAATACCAAATACATGAAAATGGAAAAGAAACAGATTAAAGCCGTCTTTGTGAACGGCAGTCCGCGTAAGAAGTGGAACACAGCAAAGGTTTTGGAGAGTGCCATGAAAGGTGCTCAGGAGGCTGGTGCCGAGTGCGAATTGGTAAACCTCTACGACATCGACTTCAAGGGGTGCAAGAGTTGTTTTGCCTGCAAGCTCAAGAACTCAAAGACCAATGGCGTATGTGCTTTGAAAGATGACCTTCGCCCTGTTTTGGAGCGTTGTCGCCAGGCAGATGTCATCGTGCTTGGCTCACCCGTGTATTACAGTTATCCGACTGGAGAGTTGCGCTCGTTCATGGAGCGTCTGATGTTTCCTGTAGGCACATATCTGTACGAGAACGGAAAGCACATCACTTTGCGTGACAAAGTCATCCCGACAGCAATGATTTTCACTATGAACTGCCCGAAGGACTATATGAGTCAGATTGGCTATCCTCCCATTCTGGAGGAGAACACGAAGGTTATGGCCGACATCTTTGGGTACTCTGAGACACTTTATGTCTGCAACACCTATCAGTTCAACGACTATTCACGCTACGACTTTAACCTTTTCTCGGAAGAAGAAAAGCGTAAGTATCGTGACGAGCATTTCGACACAGACCTGAAGAATGCCTACGAACTTGGCAAAAGATTGGTTGCCAAGAGCAAAGAATGTTAAAGTAAGTATCATCCGCATGCGTGGGCATCATGGTGGGCCATCATTAGAAATGAACTATGAGAAAGATTATCGCAACACTGCTTATAATGTCGGCCATTGTGGCGGCCAAGGCACAGACAGAAAAGAGGAGTGGGTTTGACGATCTCTATTATTACATCGAGAATCTTGACGTCTTTGAGTATGGTCAGGAGGAAGCGCGTGCGTATTACATCCCTGGCCACAACATCCTGCTCAACGGCAAGTGGAAGTTCTTCTATGCCGACACGCCGCAGGAGATTCCGAGCAACTTCTTCGAGGAGAAATACTCCGATGCGAAGTGGTCCACCATCGATGTGCCGTCGAACTGGGAGATGAGAGGCTACGGCGACCCGCTGTTCCGCAATGTGGCTGCGCCTTTCAAAGCAGACCCGCCGATGACGCCACGAGACTACAACCCGACAGGAGCATATCGCACCACATTCACCATTCCAGCCGACTGGAACGGCGAGGAGGTGTTCCTGCGTTTTGAGAAGGTGGCATCGGCATCGTTCTTGTGGCTCAACGGTCAGGAGGTCGGCTACAATGAAGGGGCTCAGGAGCCTGCCGAGTACAATATCACTCCATATCTGAAGAAAGGTCGCAACACATTGGCCATGAAGGTCATTAAATACAGCGACGGCTTTTATCTGGAGGGACAGGACTACTGGCGCCTGGCTGGAATCTTCGACGATGTATATCTCTATGCCACGCCCAAGACCCGTCTGTTTGACTGGTATGTGACAACTGATTTGGATAAGGAGTATCGCGATGCAGACTTGAACATCGAGGTGACCATAAGAAGCTATGACATGCAGCCTGTCACAACACCACTCAAGGTTCAGGCCGTCCTGACCGCTGCGGACGGTCAGGAGGTGGCGCGACTGGAGAGCCAGACAGCAACATTCGCTGCAGGGAGCAGCACATTGAAGCTCAACATGAGCAAGCATATTGCCAACCCCTTGAAATGGACTGCCGAGACGCCGAATCTCTATAATCTAAAGATATATCTCTTAGATGCTGCTACCGGCAAGCGCCTATCGGAAAGCACGCCTGAGGATGCCCGTCAGGATGTGGGCTTCAAAGAGACAGAAATACGCAACAATGTGTTTTACCTCAATGGTAAGCCGTTGAAGATCAATGCCCAATGCTCGCACATGCAGGATCCCGACAACGGTCACGCTGTTACAGACGAATTGATAAAAAAGGATATGACCATTCTGAAACAGTTTGGCTTCAACGGCGTGCGCACCAGCCACTATCCGCCCGTGCCGCGTTATCTTGAATATGCCGCACGCTTCGGATTGTATATCATCGACGAAGCTGGCGTAGAAGCACATGCCACAGAATGGGTTTCAAACGACAAGCGCTTTATACCGATGTATAGGGAACGTGTGCGCCGTATGGTGCTGCGTGACCGCAACCAGCCCGCTGTGCTGTTTTGGAGTGCCGGCAACGAGAGTGGCGAGGGGCCAAATATTGGTGAAGTGATTGATGAAGGACGCAAATACGATCACACTCGCTGGTGGATGTATGGCGGCAATGCTTACAGCCATCCCGCCGAAGACATCATTGGTCCGCGTTATCCGACAGCACTGGCTCTCGACCTCAGGGTGGGTCTTCATGGCGATGGCGATGTGCGCCCGTCGTTCATGGATGAGTATATTTCAGTGGCCGGTAACGGTGGCGGCATGTTCGACGAGATGTGGCGTGCCGTCTATACCCATGAGCGCTGCATTGGCGGTGCAGTCTGGGATTTTGTGTCGCCGGGTCTTACGCAGCCTGCACGCAGGCTCACGGACAAATCGGGCCATGATGTCATGGCGCATATCATGGGAAATGCCAAACTTGTGGCCGACACCCGTAATCGCAAAAATCATGTGATTGACTTGAGCGGGCACGATGAGTGGGTGGAAGTCTATCGCGAAGACTGTTTGGAAGTGACCGGCAACACCCTGACAATCAGTTTCGATGTCTGTCCCCGCAAGCTCATCAGTTCCTGCGGCTCATTCGTGACCAAGGGAGAATGGCAGTTTGGCGTCCAGCAGACCGGCAAGGAGCAACTGTTATTCTATATCAATACCGACAAGGCTCCCTCGACACAAGGCGAAGCCAATGCCCGTCCCTTTGGTGGAAGGCCTGCAGCAACGAATCATAAGTACGAACTTTCGGCCGCTTTGCCCAACGATTGGGAGAATAAGTGGCACCATGTGGAGGCTTGCTACGACGGCAAACAGATGACGGTAAGCATCGATAACGCGCAGGTGGCTCAAGCGGAGGCACAGGGCAACATCATCAATGCGCCATTCCCCGTGAACATAGGCCGTAATGAGCAGACTCACGGACAAGACACCCGCGTATATATCTGTGATGCGCTGATGGACAATGTCATCATTGCCGACGCATCGGGTCAGTTGCTGAATCTGGACTTTGAGAAAGAACAGCAGGAGGGTAAGTATTTCAGTTACGGCATCGGTGCGCGAACCTACGGCACAATATGGCCTGACAGAACCGTCCAGCCGGAAATCTATCAGATGAAGAAGTCGGCACAGCCCATATCATGTACGTTGCTGAGCGCCGATAACGGTGCTGTGGAGATATGGAACAGGAACCATTTTCTCAACACCTCTTATTACGACATGAAATGGGAACTTTATGAGGACGGTGTCTGCCTGCAGCAAGGCAGCCTCAGTCCTGATGTGGAGCCGCTCAGTAAGAAAGTCATCACCCTGCTCTACAGTCGCCCTGCCATCAAACCTGGTTGCGAATACCGTCTCATGATAACCAGCAGTTTGAAGGCCGATGAGATGTGGGCGCAGAAGGGTCATGTCATTGCCTGGGACCAGATGGAACTTCCCTGGCGTCAGTTGGCAATACCTGCCGACAAGACCGTTGGGAAGGCAGTGTTGAGTCGGACGAACGACACCATCACGGTAAGTGGCGACGGGTTCTCCTACGCGTTCACCCCCGACGGTCAACTCTTCAGTATCCGCCAGGCCGATAAGGAACTTCTCAAATCACCGCTTCGGATGAACGTATGGCGCGCTCCTCTGGCCCTCGAACTAGACAGTTGGGATCAATACAACATTGCCTACAACAACCGCAAGCCCTGGAACGGCGCACAGATAGCCAACGAGTTCTATAGCAATAACCTGAAGGACATCACCCGAATACCCATCTCATGCCAGGCCTTCGAAGCCGACGGACAGGTGTATGTCAATGTTCGCTGCTTCTCGCAGTTCGGCGCTCCTGTCAACACCTCGCTCGACGCCTACATCGCGGGACTGCGCTATTCGGGATTTTCGGAGGTCTATGAGTTCCGTATCAATGGCGACGGCACCATCGCCCTGCATCATATAATGGAGCCCGAGGGGCAGATGCCTTCACTGCTGCCACGCATCGGACTGACCATGACGCTCTGCGACGAGATGCAGCGCGTGAAGTGGTATGGCCGCGGACCAGAGGAGAACTATCCCGACCGCAAGACGGGTTACGCCATTGGAATCTACGAGACAACCGTGGACGACATGTTCGAGCCCTATCTGATACCGCAGGACTGCGGCCTACGCTGCGACAACCGCTGGCTCGCCATGAGCAGTGATTCCGGCCAGGGATTGCGCTTCGCGATGGACCAGCCGTTCAATTTCAACGCCTACCACTACAGCACCGACCGCCTCACGAAGGCGGTATATACCTATCAGCTGCAACAACAAGACGGCATCACGCTGAACTTAGATTACAACACAACAGGAGTAGGTTGTACGGCCTGCTATGTACTGCCCGGCTATCAAGTCAAGCCCTCTCGATATGAGCGTAAGTTGACGATAAAGCTGTTTTAACAGGAATGGTGTCCGCTAAAAGTTTTCACATAAGTCTGTCCTTCTCAATTTTTAGCGGACACCTATAATTTGAAATCTGTTTCCAAAGAGACCAATAATAACAACTTACCAAGGGATTACTATCAGTCCTCACGTGGACTTTCCAAAATCCTCGTGTGGATTTATCAAAATCCTCGTGTGGATTTTCAAGACATCACGATAGCATCTGTTTGACTGCTATTTTTACATGCCATCATAGTGTCGATATATTATTAGTTGTCTAAAGTTATCCTTTTGAATAGTATTTTCTTGACAAATCTTTTGCGCTTTTAGGAAATAAGCCTTAACTTTGCGGCACAAAGATAGCAAAAAAGTACAGATTTTCCCAAAAGGATATCATAATGGGCAGATATATTCGTCATATACTTGTATTCGTAATCATTTTTTTCTTGGCTGGCGTTTATCTCTTCTACTCCAGAGATAGTCAAAAAGAAATGAGTGACGACAATCGCCGTGAATTGAATATCCTGAACGGGCTAATAAAGAAAAAAATCTTCTTTCGTGACAGCCTGAAATACCAGATGGACTCTGTCATGCTGCAGCTCCACAAGCATACAGACTTTGATGACGATTTCAGGTATTACACCAACCGCCGTATGCTGCAAGATGCACAGATGTTCTCGTATGACTATGCCAGCGAGTTCTCTCGGAAGATGCGTATACTATCTGAAAAAATCGGAGATGGGAACTTGATGGCCGAGTCACGCATCCTCTCCAGCTTCAACATGGCGCAGGCCTGCCTGTTTGTCGAAGCGCTGGATATGCTGAAGTCTGTCGATTTGGAATTCCCCAATGTAAATGACAGCATTCTCGGCCTCTACTATTTTTATTATGGCATAACCTATCAGCGCCTTGCAGTATATGTGAATGACTCCATCAATGCCAAAAGATACAACAATCTGGGCATAGAAATGTTCCGTAAAAGTCTGGACTATTCAAAAGACCAGGGAATGAATAATTTCGTTTTGGGAAGAGTGTATGGCAGGCAAGAAAAGTATGATGTGGCACAAAAATATTTCGAAGAGGCTTTGAAGTATATCAGGAAGGATGACAACATCCTCTACACGCTCGCCAATGCCTCTTTGGGAAAGTGCTTCAAGCATCAGGGCAAGCACGAACAGGCTACACTTTATTATATCGAGGCCACCAAGAATGACATCCTGAATGCCCAGAACTCGTCCATCGCTATCATCGACCTTACAGAGCATCTTTTCAAGCAGTATCATCTGACTCACAATGTGAGCAAATACGTAAACATTGCCATAGAAAACGGCGAGTTCTATGGGATGCGTTCGCAGATTACCCGCATCGACAAAATCATTCCAGACATTACGAAAGAGAAATCCAGGCAGAATGCCATCCTGATTGTCTTCCTGATTGCCACAGTCTCCCTTTTCTTCTTGTATATTCTGTATATTCTGTTTCGCAGCGAGAAGAACCTGAAGCTGCTGAAGAATCATATTGATTTGACTGAAAAGGTGAATAGCGAGAACACGCTCCTTCATGGCGAGAACGAAAGCCTGTCCAGAGCCAACACATTGTTGCGCGACTCCAATCGGCTGAAAGATGCGTATCTTGGGAAGCTCCTTGAGTCGAACAGTGAGCTAACGAACATGTTCGAGGAGTTTGCCATCAAGGCAGAGCAGAAACTGAAGAAAGCACAATACGAGCAGGTTCAGAAATCCATTAGGGAGTTGCAAAAGAGTTTCAGCAAGAAAGAGCAGTTGGATAGGCTCGACGAGCTGCTTATGTCTATGTTCCCAACCTTCAGTGCTGATTTTAATGCACTGCTGATGCCTGAATATAGGAAACATGAAGGCGATGCCCTTCTCTCTCCCTCCATGCGTATTTTTGCCCTTGTCCGGCTTGGAATAACAAGCAACCACCAGATAGCACGCGTGTTGAACTATTCATACAACACCATTCTGAACTATAGGGTCCGCACCCGTGCAATGGCCATTAACGCCGACACTTTTGAGCAAGATGTTCAGAAAATAGGCACATAAAGCCTTTGTCTGCGTCGCTTTTGCTTCTATATTTCATATATATATCACCCATAAAATATGTCTCTTATTCATTATGTATATTGTTTTCATTCAACAATATACATGTTATGTCGTGTTATATTCTGCGTATATATTTTTTTATGGCTTTTTCTGTCTCACAAAAACTTCATAACTTTGCGGCAGAATTTCACATTATTATTAATAAAATATAGTTAAGTTATGAAAAGAAAACTATTTATTCTGGCGCAAGTATTTCTTGCTTCCATGATGACAGTCGTTAATGCACAGTCATTCAGTGCTGAAAAGACGTACACGATTGAGTGTAACAATATGGCTGGGAAGTACATGCAGGACAACGGCGATGGCTACATTGTCCCCAAGGATTTCAATGACAATTCCTACTGGTATCTCATTCCTACGGGCAATGAGGGTTGTTATTATGTAAAGAATGCTACCACAAATCGCTACATGCAGAAGACCAGCGAGTATCAGGTTTCTGTTAAGACTGGAGACACTCCCGTTGAAATCTTCATCAAGAACGACCCTGCTAAAGGCTCAAATGTTTATGGTTTGGCATCAACAGACCGTGAACCCCATGACTTCGCCAATGACGATACGTGGGGTGCCAACTACACCTCAAATTGGGTGCAGGGTTTCAGTGCTGCGTTAGGCGCTCGTCCCAATTCCTTCTGGAAGATTGTAGAGCAAGAAAGGCCTGGCACGGAACCCGAAACGGGGCATGTGTTCAGCGCTGACAAGATTTATACTATTGTCTGCAAGCCTGATTTCAACACATTCATGCAGGACAATGGGACTGGCGGATTGCTCCTTGGCCCGGAGTCTGCCGGCACATTGTGGTGTTTTGAACCTACAGCGAATGCGAACTGCTATTATGTGAAGAATGTCAAGACAGGCAACTATATTCAGGCTTGTCCGAATTCGGAAGTTGCTGCCACAATGGGAACAACTCCCGTTGAGTATCACATCAAGGGCGATGCCTCTGGTGGCCAAGCTGGTGAAAACTTCTTCCGCATGACTTCCACAGACCGTACTCCTCACGATTTCAGCGCCGGAACTATCGGCCTGAATCGTGCTAGCGACAACGCCAAAGTACAAGGCTATGCTTCTGTTACAGGTGCCAACCAGTGGTCTGTTTGGTGCATCAGAGAGGTGGAAATGGTTCAACAAGCCTCACTCTCAAGTCCTTTCACAGGAACAGAGGTTCAGGAAGGCAAAGTCTATCTCTATAATGTAGAGAGCGGCAAGTGGCTGCAGAACAACAACAGGTTCAATGCCGACTTGACAGCACAGTACTGGACCACCCGTGCAGAGTTAGGCGAATGGGGTCTCGACTTGAATCTGACAGCTCTGGGAGATGGCGGCTACCAGATTGACCCGGGCTTCATCAACAATCACTCTATCAATGACTACAATCTGTATATGGATACTACCAAGCCCGTTACCTCATGGAAGTTCACACCCAAAAACGTAGCAGGCGCCAGCAACGCCTATACCATAGAAGCCGAGAAAGCCACTCTGGGTTCCGACGTCAACGGCTATCTGCATGGTGCAAATCTGGGAGCCACCACTTGGCAGGTTGTTACTCTCGAAGAGCGTTTGCAGTATGCTCAGCTTAACGCCTCTGAGACCAATCCTATCGACATGACTTTCCTGGTAAACAACCCCGACCTTGCAAACAATAATGAACGCACAGCTTGGGTGGTAACTCGTGACGGTGGAAGCGAAGGATGGAACGATATCGCCCGCTACAACCGCAACTTCTATGCTTCAGGATTTAACAGCCTTGATGTATCACAGACTGAAATCGCTGTTCCCAACGGCACTTATAAGGTTAGCTTCTCTCTGTTGTACTCTCCAACAGCATTAGGTGACATCAATATTGACGATTATAATGCGTATAAGACAAACGGCGACGAGACGGTTTATGTTGTCGGCTACGCAAATGGCGAGACCATTAAGGCACGTTCCATCTATTCTGTTGAAGGCACATCCAGTGTCACCAACGTACATCAGAAGCAAGTGGGCGACTACTTCTTCCCAGGTGGCCCCAATCAAGTGAATGGCACAATGGCTATCGGCAACTACCAGACCGAGCCTCTGACTGTAACGGTAACTGATGGCAAGCTGACGCTGGGTGTCAAGAGCATAGAAGGCTGTCCCACAACGGCTTGGATTGGCTTCAGCGGCATAAAGCTGTATTGTGTGGATGTCGCAGAGGGAAGTCCAATATCTGTAACTGTTAGTGATGCTCTGTATGCCACTTATGTTGCTCCCAGTGACGTAGACTTCACGGATTGCGAGGTTAGCGCCTATGCTGCTCAGGTTAATGACACATACGTTCACCTGGAGCCCGTTACTACTGTTCCTGCTGGTACGGCTGTCATCGTGAAGGCAGCAGCAGCTGGTACATACGCCATCAATAGCACGACATCTGCCTCCCTCGGTGCCGACAATGACCTCGTTGCCGCTACGGAAGATATAACTGCCGATGGTACTCAGTACGCTTTGGCAAAATTAAACGGCGTAGTTGGTTTCTATAAAGTTGAAACAGGAACTACTATCCCAGCCGGCAAGGGCTATCTCGTAATCAGTTCTCCTGTCAAGGCTTTCTATGGCTTCGATGAAGATGATGCAACAGGCATAGAAAACCTTAACGTTAACGCTAACCTTAATGGTCCTATCTACAACCTCGCAGGTCAGCGCATGCAGAAACTCCAAAAAGGAATCAATATTATAAAAGGCAAAAAGATTGTCATCAAGTAAGGATAACGTTGATTCTCTCCCCCTGTCCCCCCCTCCTTCTTGGAGGGGGACAACTGGGGAAAAAGTACATTATTATTAATAAGTATAAGAATAGAGTATTATGAAGAAAACATATATTTGTCCTGCACTCAACATTGAAGAGGCTCAGGCAGCTCAGATGTTGGCAGAGAGTCTGACAATCAATGGTGATACCACAGTTAATGGTAGTAACGCTTTAACGAAAGAGGCAGCCTGGGATATTTGGGAAGAATAATATGAAGAGCAGAAAACTCCTGCTGTCTTCGGCAGCGCTATTGCCCGTATTAGGTACTGCACAGACAGAGAGGCCCAACATCATCATCCTGAACATTGATGATATGGGCTACTCTGACCCTTCGTGCTTTGGTGGCGATTATGTCAACACGACAAATATCGACCAGCTGGCCAGTGAAGGACTCTCCTTGACGCAGTTCTATACGTCTTGTCCCATCAGTTCTCCGTCCAGAGTAGGTTTGACTACTGGTATGTATCCAACCAGGTGGGGCATTAACACCTTCCTGCAGGAGCGTGTCAACAACGCCAAGAACGAGCAGAACGACTTCCTCAGCGACCGAGCTCCATCTATGGCAAGGGCGCTGAAGAATAGCGGATATGCTACCGGACACTTTGGCAAATGGCACATGGGAGGCGGTCGAGATGTGAAGAATGCACCATCCATCCACAACTATGGCTTCGACGAATATGTCTCTACATGGGAAAGTCCAGACCCAGACCCAATGATAACATCCTCCAACTGGATTTGGGCTGCCACAGATCCCATTAAACGTTGGAACCGAACGGCTTACTTCGTCGACAAGACGCTTGACTTCCTCTCTCGTCACAAAGGCGAACCTTGCTTCGTCAGCCTGTGGCCGGATGATGTTCACACGCCTTGGGTTTATGAGGGCGATGAGGCATCTCAGCGAGAATCCTCTCATAACTTCTCCATCGTGCTTGCAGAACTCGACAAACAGATAGGCCGCTTCATGCAAGGATTGAAGGACTTGGGTATCGATCAGAACACTATCGTCATCTTCACAGGCGATAATGGTCCGGCCCCAGCCTTCGATGGGCATCGAACAAACGATTTCCGCGGGCAGAAAGGTACACTTTACGAAGGCGGCATACGCATGCCCTTCATCATTCGTTGGCCTGGACATGTTCCAGCAGGAGTAAAGAATGAGAGCTCGGTTGTCTGCATGGTGGACCTCTTCCCATCTCTCTGCCAGATAGCCGGAGCAGAGGTTCCGACGGACTATCCACTTGATGGCCTCGACATGAGCGACGTCATAACAGGTCAGTCGGAACGTGAACGCACCACTCCTCTCTTTTGGGAGTTCGGCAAGTGCAAGGCAAATAGAGTCAGCCCGCATATAGCCGTTAGGGAAGGCGAATGGAAGTTGCTGGTCAATGCCGACGGTTCGAGGACCGAGCTATACAACATGACCACTGACTTCAACGAGAAGCATAATGTTGCATCCCTTTATCCTGCTCTTGCAGAACGACTGAAGAAGGCAGCCATCGATTGGTTCAACGAAGCCTACCGCGAGTATGCCGACAATATAATATATGTGTCTCCTGATGGTGACGAAAATGCTGACGGCACATCATGGGAAAAGGCAACGACTTTGAGCCACTCCGTCTCGCTTGCAGAAGGTGCTTCTGGTACGCAAGTCTGGCTGAAGCAAGGACAATATAATGTCACTTCGTCTGTCATCTCCGACAATGTGGCATTCTATGGAGGCTTTAATGGAACAGAGAAGAAACTGGCGGAACGCGATTGGAAGAGCAACCCGACCATCATCGACGGCGGCGGAACCGTTAGTCCTTTTCGCAATAGTCTGGCGACTTCAGTTAGCACAGTCCTTGACGGACTCATCGTGCAGAATGGCATCAACCAGGCTGGAGCAAATGGCAATGGCAACGGCGGCGGAGCGATTCTCAATGATGGAGCTGTCGTCAGGAACTGCATCTTCCGTGGCAATCGCACCCAGAACAACAAGAATGGTGCAGCCATCCATTGCCATACAGGACAACTGCGCATCGAGAATAGCCTCTTCGTTGATAATGTTTCGGCAGGCAATGGCGGTGCGATACAAGTTGGAGGTGGTGTGACGGCAACAATTGTCAATTGCACATTAGTTAATAATCAAGCCACAGGACCAGGTGGAGCATTCGGTCTTGGTACAAATGCCTCCAATCTAAATGTCTATAATTGTATTGCTTGGCACAACACAGGCAAGGGCATTTATAGCAGTTATGGCCAGAACGCTGACATCAATGGCGGCGGAACGGTCGTCTCCAAATACTCTGCCATTGAGAGTACCAGCACGAAATTCACGGATGGTGACGATACCAACCATATGACACTATCTGAAGAGATGACTCCTTTGTTCATGGAAGATAGCTATGAACTGGCGGAAGGTTCACCTTGTATTGATGCTGGTAATGCCAATCTGATTTCCGGACTTGATTATGATTTGGGCATGAATCGACGTCTGTCTGGAGCGCAAATTGATATGGGTGCTTACGAGTTCGACAAGGGAGAACCTGCGGTAGGGAACTCTGTTATCCATGTTTCTCCCGATGGTGATGACGCAAGCGACGGCACATCATGGCAACAGGCAACAAGCCTCAGTCATGCCCTGACACTTGCCGACACTTATGTAGGCAATGCTACGCTTTGGCTGAAAGAAGGAACATATCCTGTCGCCACACCCATTCATCCTGACAAACTTGAAATCTATGGAGGTTTCGAAGGCAGTGAGTTGACACCTGATGAACGTAAAATTACCATTCATCAAACCATTATAGATGGTGGAGGAACGATTTGTCCCTTTCGCAACAGCAATCTTGATGGAATAGTGACGACCGTTCTTGATGGCCTTATCGTGCAGAATGGTATCAATCAGGCAGGAGCAAACGGTAATGGGAATGGCGGGGGAGCAATCCTCACTAATGGTGCAACAGTCCGTAATTGCATCTTTCGCAACAACAGGACACAGAACGGCAAGAACGGCGCAGCCATTCATTGTCACCTCGGACAAGTTAGCATCGAGAACAGTCTCTTCGTCAACAACACTTCTTCGGGCAATGGGGGAGCAATTCAAGTAGGTGGTGGCACTACAGCAACCATCATCAATTGCACCCTTTGCAACAATCTTGCAACAGGTCCTGGTGGCGCTTTCGGCCTTGGTACAAATGCCTCCAATTTGAATGTCTATAACAGTATTGCTTGGCACAATACAGGCAAGAACAGTTTCAGCAGTTATGGACAGAATGCCGACATCAATGGCGGTGGAACGGTCGTCTCTATATCTTCCGCTATAGAAAGCACAAGCACGAAGTTTACGGATGGCAACGATGACGGACACATCTTTCTGTCTCAAGAGAACACACCAATGTTTGTGAACGTTCCTTCTGTTGATGGCTATACAAGTCTCAGCGAAATAGAAGAAGCGTGTTACGAATTGCAGGAAGAGTCACCATGCATCGATGCTGGTAACGACAACTTTGCCGCTATCAGTAACTTCGACCTTGCTGGTAAGAAGAGAGTCTTCGGTACTCATGTTGACATTGGAGCCTTCGAGTTTGAAGAAGATGCAACAGGCATTGGAAAAGGTGAAGAGGTGAAAAGATTAAAAGGTGAAAGCTATAATCTTGCAGGACAAAGAGTGCTTGACAGCCAATCCTATAAAGGAATCATTATTGAGAACAATAAGAAGACATTAAATACATTAAAGAGATAAACAGTTTAAGGTAAAAGACTATGAAGAAGTATGCATTAACTTTGTTGCCGCTTGGGTTGACCTCAGCTATGGCTCAGCAGAAGCCTAACATCCTTGTCATCATTGCCGACGACATGGGACGATGTGAATTGGGTTGTTATGGAGGACAGAACCTTGCTACGCCCAACATCGATCGAGTTGCCAGTGAAGGTATGCTTATGACCAACAACTTTGCTTCGATGGCAATGAGTGTGCCAATTCGTGCTTCAATGTACACGGGCCTTTATCCTGCTCATCATGGCTCTTTCTTGAATCACAAAGCCACATATTCAAGGGTAAAGAGTGTGACGCATTACCTCTCCGACCTTGGCTATCGTGTGGGTAGGGCTGGAAAAGACCATCCAGTAAACCAGCCTAAGGTGTATGGCTTTGAGGAGATACCAGGCTTTGTGGTAGAATGCATAGCCTCGCATCCTAAGAAATCCACTCCCGAAGGCATTCTCGAGTTTATGCAGCGCGACAGCAGTCAGCCTTTCTGCCTCTTTGTCTGCAGCATTAACAGCCATGTACCTTGGGATGCTGGTGACCCATCGGAGTTCAATCCTTCCGACATCAAGCTGCCGCCCAATTGCGTAGATAACGCTAAGACACGCGAAGACTTCTGCAAATATCTGGCCGAGATACGACTTTTCGACGATGAGGTAGGCATGACGATGTCTGCTTTGAAACAAGCCGGAGCAGACGAGAACACGCTTGTGATTGTGCTTAGCGAGCAAGGTCCGCAGATGCCTTTCGGCAAATGGACGTGCTATCGCTATGGGCAGTCGAGTGCGATGATAGTCCGCTATCCGGGAAAAGTGACAGCCGGGAGCGTCAGCGACGCACTTGTTCAGTATGAAGATATCCTGCCAACCCTAATCGAAGCGGCAGGAGGAGAACCTGTGCAAGGCCTTGATGGCATCAGCCAACTTGACGTGTTCTTGGGGAAGCAAAGTGATAAACGCGAATGGGTGTATGGCATGCACAACAATAATCCCGAGGGGCCGTCGTATCCCATCCGTAGCATACAAGACAAAAGATACAAGCTCATCGAGAACCTCTTGCCGGATAGCTCGTATTACGAAAAGCATATGATGAATGAGGCAGATAACATGTGGACGTCTTGGATGCAGACGGCACAGACAAATGAATGGGCCAATTGGCTTGTTGGCAAGTTTGTCCATCGTCCGGCTATCGAGTTTTACGACCACGAGACAGACCCTTGGGAACTCAACAACCTTGCCGATGTTCCAGAACACAAAGAGCGTATTGAGACGATGCATCAGGAATTGCATCGTTGGTTGGAAGAGCAAGGCGATAGGGGAGTGCTGATGGACACGAAGAATCCCGAAGACGCGTCGCTAAAGACTCCACAGCCCGTCAGCTCTTTCGAAGAGTTGAATGCCATTCGAGAGGATTTGACAAATAACTATTACCTTGCCTGCGACATAGAAATACCCGAAGGAGAAGAGTGGGTGCCAATCGGAGCGTCGGACAAAGACGATGGCGATCCGGCACGTTTCGCCGGTATCTTGGACGGCAGAGGACACACCATAAGAGGTCTCAAGATAAAGAACGGCACAGCCTTTAAAGGGTTGTTCGGACGGATGGAACATGCTACGATAAAGAATTTGATTCTCGACGATGTGGACATCACCGGCAAAGCTCCAACAGGAGGCATCACCGGAGCTATGATAGGAGCCTGCACCATGGAACGCGTAGCCGTGACGGGCAAGATTACAAGCGACAGCGAAGTGGGCGGTTTGGCAGGTCGAGTGGCACGAGACGCCACGAATACCGAATACAACACCATCCGCGACTGCTATGTCGTGGCTGACATAAAAGCCACAAGACTCAGCACAGACATGAATGCGCCATCTTGTGCAGGAGGCATCGTGGGATTCATACATTCCAACAACGGCACGTCAGTCGCTAAGCTGGATATCGCTCGAGCCTATTTCGCAGGCAATGTCTCCACCAGTCAAAACAGCCACAAATCCGGTTGTGCTGCAGGCGTGATAGGCTTCACAGACAATAATCGGAATGTCCGCTTGCAGGATGTTCTTGTCCTGGCAAACAGCATTACGGGAGCGACGCCTAACTATTATTATTCCCGTCGCTTGCCTGCTGCGCCCAATAACGTCATCGAGTATATGTCCGGGCTGTATGTCAGGAAAGGAATCCAGCTGGTATATTATGCTGATAAAGGTGTAGGCGGGCAGATTCCTGCAGGTACCATTCGCGAGATGGACGATGCTGTGTTCCGCACAAAAAGTTTCTACACCAGAACGCTGAATTGGGACTTCGACAACATTTGGACGATTAACGAGGGTGAATATCCTGTTTTCAAACTCGACACATCAGACAGTTTGACTCCAGTTAGAACGGATGAGAGTTCCGCCAACCTGAAAATACGGAATATCTATGACTTACAAGGCCGCCTTCTGAACTCGTTCAGTTTGCCGGGTCTGTATGTCGCAAATGGGAAAAAAGTGAGTATAAAGTAAATGAATAAAGTATAGTAAGTTATAACGATACGAGAAGGCTTGTAATACGAGGCACGCTTAGTTGCCCAATTAAGCACGTTAAGTTTGCCAACTAAACACGTTAAGTTTGCCAACTTGGCACGTTAAGTTTTCTCACCAAGCACATCAAGTTTCAAAACTAAACATAAATAGCCACTAATAATAACATTATTCTTCAATACAGACTATGCGACACAAATATCAATGCGCCTTGACAGCCCTGCTTCCCTTGCTTGCTAACGCCCAAGGACAGCCACAGCGTCCCAACATCATGCTCATTGTTGTTGACGACATGGGCTATTCCGACCTTGGTTGCTTTGGCGGCGAAGTGGAGAGTCCTAACCTTGATGCGCTTGCCGCTTCGGGTATGCGCTTCACGCAGTTCTACAATTCCGGCCGCAGTTGTCCCTCGCGAGCCCAGCTCATGACGGGTCGCTATGCACAAACCGTAGGCATTACCGGCATGGGACAAAGCCTGACGCGCGACTGCGTAACGATTCCCGAAGTGCTTCGCGAAGCAGGTTATCACACCGGAATGAGCGGCAAATGGCACCTCTCGCTCACTAAAGGCATCGGCAACAACGCAGACCAGATGAAGTGGCTTTCCCATCAAAGTTACTTCGACAACCGCCCTTTTGCTCCCATCGAGACCTATCCCTGCAACCGAGGATTCGACCAGCATTGGGGAACTATATGGGGCGTGACCGACCACTTCGACCCTTTCTCGCTTGTTCATAACGAGGAGCCTATCTTCACGGAAAGCATTCCCGAGGACTTCTACTATGCTGATTTCGTGGCAGATAAAGCGATAGACATGATGGATGAGATGACGTCGGACGGCAAGCCCTTCTTCATGTATGTCGCTTTTCAAGAGCCGCATTGGCCTCTTCATGCTAAGCCTCAGGATATAGCGAAGTACAAGGGCAAGTTCGACGACGGCTGGGATGCGCTTCGCGAGCGTCGCTACCAACGTATGCTCGAACTTGGTCTCATCAATTCCGACGAGATGCCTGTTGCCACAAATGCTTCCGGACGAAAGTGGGAGGACGAGACCGACAAGGCTTTTCAGTCGGCAAACATGGAGGTGCATGCAGCCATGATAGATTGTGTGGACCAGAATATCGGTCGCATCATCGCGGAGTTGAAGCGTCGTGGACTCTTCGACAATACCCTCATCATCTTCACTTCCGACAACGGAGCCTCGTCAGAGAACTACACAATCGGTGATTTCGACCGTCACGACCGCACTCGCGATGGGCAGATGGTAGTGCGAAACTCGCCGACGCCTGGTGGTCAGCTCACCTACAACTATCTTCATAATGGTTGGGCAGGAGCAGTCAATGCGCCTTATCGATACTGGAAGACGACCCAGTTCCATGGCGGCACTGCTGCTCCGACCATTGTTCATTGGCCCGCAGGTATGGCCGAAGAAAAGGAAGGAACCATTATGTCGCAGCCTTGCACCTTCCTTGATGTGATGCCGACTTGTTTGGAACTTGCCGGCGCGACTTATCCTTCTTTCTATAACGGCAACAGTATCAAGCCGCTATGCAATGAGGCTCGGAGTTTCGTGCCGTTGCTTCAGGACAAGAACAGCTGGGATGATGAACGCACTCTGTATTGGGAACATGAGAGAGGAAAAGCCGTCCGCAAGGGAAACTGGCGGCTTACGGCCCTCGCCAATGGCGGCTGGCAACTCTTCGACCTCGCTCACGACCTCTCGGAGACCAATAATATAGCGGCCGAACATCCCGAGAAGGTGCGTGAGATGAAGAGCCTCTGGAACAATTGGGCCAAGAGTGTCGGCCTGAATGTCCCCGACGATATTCCCGAGACCAAGACCGAACTCATCTTCCATTACCCTTTTGACGACAACACGAACGACGCTTCGCCTTCCAAGTACGTGCTTACTCCCAGTTCCAACGGCATTACGTTCGGAACCGGAAAACACGGTCAGGCACTTCACTTGAATGGTAATGCTCAGTATCTCGACTTGAATACGACTGGCATTTTCGACACAGGAACTACTCAGACAACCTTTTGCGCGTGGGTTTACGACGAGAATACCGCAGCTCCGAATGCAAGCGATCAGTTAGATAACGACATTTATGTCCGCGATGAAATAATTCTTGCCCAGAAAGACAATGCAGGCACGGGACGCATCTATTTGTATGCCAGAGCCGAGGCTCCTGTAAGTGGCGGCACGCCTTCATTCTTCTACAACAGTTTCCTGGGTGGCAGTCAGCACCATGCAACCACGGGTTCTCTCAAACCGGGCACTTGGCAACATGTCGCTATCGTGTGTGATCCGGTCAGCCAGAGCCTTACATATTTCATAAATGGAGAGCGCGACTGTACCGTTTCGACAGGAGCTTTCGAGACCTGTACCGGCGGTTTCCGCATCGGAGGACACAAGACGGGCAGGAGCTACTTCAAGGGTTTTATCGATGATGCCTGGTTCTTCAAGGGCCTTCTCACGCCCGAACAGATTCGTCAGATTCGTGACAACACCTTTGACCCCACACCATATTACCCAGGCAACAACGATGATGACCCAACAGCTTCTGACTGGCCCTTGAAAGATCATGCTTATACCATTCGCAACTTCTCTGGCACGCCAGCTTTTATGGTTGACAATATGGAAAGCGACAACCGCATAACTTGCGAAGGCAGCACAAGCGATGCGGCCTATTGGATATTCGAACCGACCGATAACGCCCAGTGCTATTATGTGCGCAACCTTGTGACGGGGCGTTACATACAGGGTTATCCCAAGTCTTCCGGACAGATGATCAGCATGGGCAGTCAGAGCGCAGAGTATTATGTGGCAGCCCAAACGAACGAAGGCGGCAGGTATGGATTTGCCAGCACTTCAGTCACGCCACACGACTTCTCATCCGGCACCATTGGACTCAACCTGCGTGCCGAGAGCAATCAGGCAAACTGCTACGTCCAGACGTATGCCGCCGCAGCCGGAACAAACCATCGTTCTTTCTGGACACTCGCTGTTGTACCAGATGACATCATCACAGGAATAACCGATCTTCAAACTCAACAAAGAGTAAACAGCAAATCTTCAAATAGTAAATGGATTGACCTGCAAGGTCGTACACTAAATGCTATCGAGCATCCTGGAATCTATATACGGAATGGCAAGAAAGTTGCTCATTGATATAATTAACTACACATATTCAATAACCTTTAATAACATCATTATGAAGAGGACTTTACTTTTAATGCTGATGCCATTGCTGAGCTTGGCATCCGCCATGGGTCTTGACATTGACAAGAACCTGTATTACACCATCTCCTCGCGTAACAATCATGACGCTTATATGAAGGACACGGGGAAAGACATCCTGCAATGCAATGTGGGATTGGACACCTATTCTTATTGGCGATTCATTCCGACGGGCAATGAGGGCTGTTATTATGTTCAGAACCTATACAGCAAACGCTACATCCAGACTGTAGCAGAGTCTGCCAATGTTGCGGTGAACATGGGAACAGAACCTGTCGAGATTTTCATCATGTCTGCTCCGAGTGAAGGTACCGATTGCTTTGGCATGACGAGTTCTAACCACGTTAATCTTGCCTTCAACAGTTCATCTTGTTTTGCTATGAACTGGTACGAAGAAAACAAGATTGTTCAGTCTTATATGGCAGCTATAGGAACTAACCACAAGAGCTTCTGGTTCTTTCGTGAGGTAGAACCGCCATCGTGTCTCCTCGGTTCACATGATTTTGAGAATGGCATTTGCAATATCTGTGGCGCACTCGACCTGAATTATGTCGAACGAGCAGAAGATGGATTCTATGAGATTTCTGATGGCTACCAGTTGGAATGGTTCTCTGCTATGGTAAATACAGGCAGGAATGACTTGTGTGCACGTTTGATGAACGATATTGACATGCAAGGCATTGAACACACACCTATTGCAAAGAACGTTGATCTGCGCTGGCGTGGCACTTTCGACGGACAGGGACACAGAATCAAGAACCTTATCATCAATCGTCCGACAGAAAACATACAGGGCCTCTTCGGCTACTTGCGTGGCAATTCGGACAGTAATACGCGTATATGTAACCTTATTATAGATCAGAGTTGCTCCTTTACTGGGCACCATCAAGTGGGAGCCATTGCAGGTTGCAGCCAAGGTAATATAGGACTCATCACATTGGAGAATATTGTCAACGAGGCCAATGTGACAGCTGAAGGCGGTACAGATGCAGCTGCCCTGGTCGGTGGACAGACAGGTAATGCTCCGACTTGGCGCATCCGCAACATTGTCAATACAGGAGCCATCACCAGCACAGCCGCAGACGGCTATGCAGGCGTCGTTGCTGGTTACTATGGCAGCAATGTACAAAACCTCCAAGAGAACATCATCAACCTTGGTGTCGTGACGGGCTTTAATGCCGGAAACCAGATGGGACGTCTCACTGGTACTTTCATCAACATGATTGATATCAGCGGAACTGAAGGCGCTACACAAGGTTTAGATCACGACTTCACCACAGAAGATGTGGCAAGCGGCCGCTTATGCTATTACCTTAATGGTAACCAGTCTAACATTTCTTTCTATCAGACACTTGGACAAGATGCCTATCCCGTACCGTTTGCTACGAGTCTGCGAGTCTACATGCAAGGTACATTGCTTTGTGATGGCACACCAGTTGGTGATGAGGGAACATTCAGCAACTCTAATGAGGGAAGCATAGTACCTCCTCATACTTTTGAGGATGACTACTTCTATTGTACTGTATGCGGAGCATTCAACGACAAATTTGTGATACCTGTAGATGGCGTGATGCACATGAGTACGCCACTTCAACTGCAATGGTTGGCTGAATATGTTGCAGCAGGTTATGAGAACCTTAAGGTTGTCATGGATAATGACATAGATATGGATGGAGAGTATTTTGCCGGAATCGGTTCGCTTGCTACTCCTTTCCTTGGCCATTTCGACGGACAGTATCACACAATCAGTAATCTTGTGATGGATGGAGTCGATCACGATTGGTCTGGCTTCTTTAACTTTATCCGAGGTGGTTCTACAATAGAGAACCTGCGTCTCGACGAGAATTGCTATCTGACAGGTGCCAAGGGAACAGCCCTTATTGGCGGCTGCGGCATGCAAGGAAACGTGCTACTGCGTAACCTTGGCTTCGAAGGTAATGTCAGTGGCCTCACCACTTGTGCTGGTGCCATTTTGGGGGCCAACTCCCAAAGCATTGCCAAATTGACAGTTGAGAACTGTTATAGTACAGGCTCCATTTCGGGAAGTGCAGAAAGTGCTGCTCTAATTGCTTGGCTTGGCAATAATGGTGCTGTCATCAGCAATTGCTGGACCTCTGCAACTGCTTCCGGCATTCAGGGCGATGACAAATATGCTTTCCGTCACGACAAAGCCATCGTGACTAACTGCTTCAGTATGTATGGAACACAGGCACAACGTATCGGAGACGATGAACTGGAAAACGGCTCGTTATGCTATCGTCTCAATGGCGACCAAAGCGTTATTCGCTGGTACCAGAATCTGGATAATGGTGAAGAAGAGGATTATTTCCCAACTTTCATTCCTACTCACGGCACAGTTGTGGTCAGAGCGGAGATGCGTTGTGACGGTACCTATGACGAGGAGTCTGCATATTTCTCCAATAGTGGTGATGTGGTAATTCCACCTCATACATTTGTGGATGGCTTCTGTCAGGTTTGCGCTGGGGAAGATCCTGACTATCCCTTCATTCGTATCTTTGCTAACGCCGACCACGATGCTGCAGGCGGGTATATCAACAATCAAAGTAATGATGGTTCCGGCCTTGCCATCAACAATAGCGTTGCAGAGCATTGGAATCAGAGGTGGTTCGAGAGCTATCAGCAACTGACAGGACTGGAACCAGGTCTCTACAAGTTGCGTGTTCAGGGCCTTTCTCGCGTCAAGGCTTGGACGAGTACCGATTGCGTGGCTTATGAAGAAGCTGAACTAAACCCCGATTATGTACAACTCTATCACAATAGCCAGTATTATGTTGAGGTCGGAGAACGCCGCATAGGCAACCTCTTCATGGACATTGCCAAGGGCAGACAGGAGAAGGCAATAGGCACTGGAGGCCAGGCTTATCACGAGGCGACGGGCTACTATGTTCCCAACTCTCTGGCAGCATGCCGCGCCTACTTCAGTAAAGGTCTCTATTGGAATGAACCCATTTACTTTGTAGTCCAGAGCCAACAGGATATAGTTAAGGTCGGTTTGGAGAACCGCATGTACCTTCGGGGCAACTGGACCGTTTGGGATACATGGCGTCTGGAGCGTGTGAGCGATACCGATGCAGCTGCAGAACTTATCAGTGCTCAACAGGGAAAGAACCTTCAGGAACTTGACCAGTTGGAGGCACAAACGCAATTGGTTGAACAATATCAAGAGGCTTGTGAAGCCCTTGAAAGTTATACTTCGCTAGAACAAGTCTTGGACATTGCGGACCAACTCTCGCGTCTGCCAGAACAGATTCGTCTAAGCCACTTGGCTTACATTGACTATTCATCGGCAATCCAAGCTATTGTTGACGACCTTGAAAATCGCGAACAACTTAATGGTCAATATGCCGAACTGCTTTATAGTTACATCAATGATAATGAGGAAGAGGTTGAAGGCCTGCCAAATGGTACATACAAGCATATCATCGAAGTAAAGACTCTTTCTGTAGAGGAACTTGCTGCAGAGGTATCCTTTGTTCAGGAACTGCTCAACCTTGCTATCAAGAATAGCATCACTGAAGGCTCCGACCTATCCAACCTTATCTATAATGCTGACTTCGCTGAAGATGGCAACTTCAAGGGATGGGTTGCTAAGACAACTAAAACTGGCGATGGCTCGAACTTCTCTTCCCGCACAGGCTTCCTTGACATCTATCCTGTGAGTGCCAGCAAGAATACAGCATTCTATGTTTATCAGGATTTGGAAGAAGGTCTGCCTGATGGTCTCTATGAACTGATTGTTCCTGCATATCAGCGTACTGGCGACATTGGTTTGGGTGACCCCTCTGGCTGCGAACTTGTGGCTGCTGATATCTTCATAAATGACTTCCATACACCTGTTTGGAACCTGTACAAGTGCGCTCTTCCATATGATGAAGCTATCAATGGTGTGAACTGTCGCTTCGATCCCTCGAACGATCCCGATGCTCCACACAATGGCGAGGAGACACACTCCTACGATAGAGATACAGGTACAGGTTGGGTTCCAGATGGTCGTTATGCTATGAGTATTGCTTTCGGGGCAGGTCGCTTCGTCAACCATGCATATGCTATTGTCGAGGATGGTACGTTGCGCGTCGGTATTCAGAACACTGGTATGCCATGGTATGCAGGAGGTGTAACAGCCTGGGGCAAGTTCCGTCTTGTTTATCGTGGACAGGACGCAGATGCGCTACAAGCCATGATGGATAATTTCGGAGAGCACCTCGCAAATTTGCGTTTGGCCCAGGAAGAGCAGAGTTTCTTCATCAGCACAGCTATTCTGGATCGGATCTCCTCTCTCATCGATGAGGCAAATGCAGAAACCAATATAGAAGCAAAGTTAGAACTCGCCAAGCAAATCAATGCAGAATTCAACACCATCAACAGCAGTTATGCTATATATAATGATTTGAATGGATTGATGGAGTACTGTTACAATCAAAGCGATGCAATAGTAGATACAGATGCAGGTCTAAGTGATGCATTATTTGCAAAAGGAGACGAAATCTACGAACATCTGCAAAGCGGAGACCTTACGGACGAAGAGGTTATACAATATGAGACAGATATTAGAGACGATGTTTCGATAGGTGGTGGTTTCTATGTTCGAGGTGATTTGATTGATGAGGAAGGTAACGTAATAGAATATGATGAAAATAGTAAACTCTATCCACTTCAGCGTCAGGAAGATGGCACCTATGTAGGAACATTCAAGACTCAGAATCGTGCCAATCTTGTTCATGCTGATGCTCGTGCCAACATCTATTTCACAAGATTCGACCAGACCTTCAAGTCCAACCAGCAGTATAGCCGCTTTGTCACACCGGCATACAACACTCATCCGCTCATATCCGGTGCCGGTCAGGACTATCAGATGATTGGTGAAGAGATGCACGTCACGCTCAATCCGGCAGACAGCACAGTTGTGTTCGATCCGATTGAGTATGCATGGCACGACCGTGTATTCGTCTGTGGCTCTATCATAGACAAAGACGGCAAAGAACATCGCTGGAAGAACGACGAGATGGCACCTTTGAAGCACATGGGTGATGGCATGTATGTCGGAACTGTACGCTTCTTCGAAGACTATGTATATCCTGGATATGCCACCTTCCTTGTTATGGCAAGTCGTTCTACTCTTGATGATGAAGAGAACAGCACCGTTACTCGCCCAGGGTGGCTTGAGGCAAGCTATACTACTGCTTTGAACGACAGCATCCTCACTCCCGGCGAAACGGTTGGAGATTTGGTACGTGGTTGGGGCAATGCCCATCGTTTGCGTATTGAATGGCCAGCCGGTGTTGGTCCGACAGACTATATTGTCACTTTCGACATGAACAATCGTTCTATTTGTGTCAAAGTCGATGATGGTACCGACCCTGATGGCATTCAGACAATCGAAGGAACATTTGGCTCGAAAGACGGCATCTATAATCTTGCCGGTCAGAAGATGTCAAGTGGAACGTTGCCTAAGGGTATCTACATCAAGAATGGCAAAAAAGTTGCAATTAAGTGAAAACTAATAAATTAGTTTTGATTCCTGGTTTGGCCTGCTCTGCAGTTTGTGCAGGGCAGGCCAAGTCTCGTCCCAACGTCTTGGTCTTCATAGCAGACGATTTAGGAACTAACGAGATTGGATGCTATGGGGGCGAAAACCTGCAGACTCCAAACATTGACCGTTTGGCTAAAGAGGGCATGCTGCTTACCAACAACTTCTGCTCTATGGCAGTGAGCGTTCCAATCAGAGCATCCCTCTATACGGGCTTGTGTCCGCAGCATCATGGTTCTTTCCGAAACCATAAACCTGTGAATCGTGGTCTCAGAAGTGTGGTACATTATATGTCCGACTTGGGATATAGGGTAGGGCGGACAGGCAAAGACCATCCTGTAAAGCAGCTGAAGGTGTTCCCCTTCGAGAAGATACCGGGCTTTGCTGTGGGCTGCACGATGTCGCATCCTCCCGTTTCCACTCCTGATGGAATACGTGAGTTCATGAGTCGCGACAAGTCGCAGCCCTTCTGCCTCTTTGTTTGCAGTATCAACACCCATGCACCATGGGACTCTGGCGATGCTTCCGAGTTCAATCCCGATAGTGTGCATCTGCCACCTAACTGTGTGGATAATGCTGTAACCAGACGAATGTTTTGCGACTATCTGGCAGAGATTCGCATGCTCGACAACGAGGTGGGGATGACGCTTCGAACCCTTGAGGAAACAGGACAATTGGACAATACGCTTGTAATCTTTCTTGGAGAGCAAGGCCCCAAGATGCCTTTTGGCAAATGGACTTGCTACCGTTATGGTCAGCACAGCGCCTTTTTGGCTCGCTATCCGAAAAAATCAAGGCAGGTTCTGTCAGCGATGCCCTTGTACAATATGAAGATGTACTGCCCACACTTATCGACTTTGCAGGAGGTGCTCCTGTCGATACCTTGGATGGCCGTAGTCTCCTGCCCATCCTATATGGCAAGAAGAAAGCTCAAGTCCGGGAGTGGGCTTACGGTATTCACAACAACCATCCGGAAGGGCCTGCTTATCCCATTCGCAGCATTCAGGACAAGCGCTATCGTTTCATCATGAATCTGATGCACGAGAGACCGTATAGCGAGAAGCACATGATGAAACCTGGAGATACCAACGATATGTGGGGTTCGTGGCTCGTGACGGCTCAAACCGACGAACGGGCATCTTGGCTGATAGACAAGTTCGTCCATCGTCCTGCACAAGAGCTCTACGACCACCAGACAGACCCCTGGGAACTTCATAATCTGGCTGACTTGCCCGAATATGCTGCTCGAGTAGCAGAGATGAAGACTGCCCTTCTCGAATGGATGGAGCAAATGGGCGACACAGGCATCGGCATGGATGTAGCGAATTAAAACAAATCAGAAAACATACGAACTCATGAATAAATCACGATACCGAAAAATGCTTTCAGGACTTGCTGTACTGCCTGCTGCGCTCTGCGCACAAGACAAGCAGCCGAATGTCATTATTATGTATATTGATGATATGGGCATAGGCGACGTCAGTTGCTTCGGAGGCTCATATACACCGACTCCCAATATCGACCGTCTGGCTCAGCAAGGACTTTCCTTCATGCAGTATTACTCTGCCGCTCCTGTCAGCTCTCCTTCCCGTTGTGGTCTCATTACAGGTCAGTTCCCGCTGGAGCATGGAATAAACACTTTTATGGACACGAGGGCTGCCAACAAGAGGGTTGAGCAACTCAACTACCTGAATCCTTCTGCTCCCAGTATTGCGAGGGCTTTCCAGCAAGCAGGCTACGCTACGGCGCATATTGGCAAATGGCATCTTGGTGGAGGTCGTGATGTAACAGATGCTCCTGGCTTCGAGAACTATGGTTACGACGAACACATCTCCACTTACGAGAGTCCAGACCCAGACCCAATCATCACTTCTACGCATTGGATATGGGCGGCTTCAGATAGTGTGAAGCGTTGGAACAGAACTGCTTATTTCGTGGATAAGAGCCTCGAATTTATCAGGAAACAGAATGGCAAGCCCTTCTTCCTGAACCTTTGGCCTGATGATATGCACACGCCTTGGGTGCCAGAATTCTTTGCCGAGAAGCGAGAAAAGTGGGAAAAGGAGGATGCCTTCGAGCCTGTATTGAAGGAGATGGATGTGCAGTTGGGACGTTTCCTCGACGAACTCGACAAGATGGGACTTGCGGAAAACACCATTGTTATCTTTACCAGCGACAATGGTCCTGCTCCCAGCTTCATGCAACGTCGCACCTTAGGGATGCGGGGCGCAAAGAACAGCCTTTATGAGGGCGGCATCAATATGCCTTTCATCATCCGCTATCCTGCCAAGATAAAGGCTGGAGAGCGTAACGAGACAACCATTCTCAGCGCTATGGACCTCTATCCTTCGCTCTGCAAAATGGCAGGCATCTCTACTGAAAAGGGTTATAAGAGTAGGGGAGAAGATATGTCGCGCCAACTTTTGGGAAAGAACAGCAAGAGTCGAAGCACAGACCTGATGTGGGATTTCGGTCGAAACAAGAGCTTCAACTTCCCTGGCAGGAAGGAGAACCGTAGCCCTCATCTGGCCATTCGTCGCGGCAAATGGAAACTGCTCTGCAACGACAATTGCACGGATATAGAGCTTTACGACCTTGAGGCTGACCGTAACGAAACAAAGAACTTGGCTGACCAGAACCCACGCTTTGCACGCAAATTGGCAGAAAAGGTGTGTGCCTGGTACGAAGAAAACAGACTGAAGGAATGGTGATGCTGCAGGAGAAAAAGGCTTTGGCTCTGCTTGGGGCAGCAACCGCAGCAAATGCCTTTGGAGCCACGCGTCCTAACGTAGTGATTATCGTAGCTGACGACTTGGGGTGGGGCGATGTGAGCTATCACGGTAACGTCATCCCAACGCCAAACATCGACCGTCTTATTGGCGAAGGCATTGAACTGAATCGCTTCTATACGGCTCCCGTCAGTTCTCCCACACGATGCGGACTCATGACGGGTCGTTATCCCAGTCGCTTCGGCATTCGCGAGACGGTCATCCCGCCTTGGCGAGACTATGGACTTCCTGTCGAGGAAGAGACGATGGCTGACGTGCTTGGACGAAATGGCTACACAAATCGTGCAGCGATAGGTAAATGGCATATGGGGCACAGTCGTTTGCGCTACTACCCGCTCAATCGTGGTTTCACGCATTTCCATGGAGCCTTGAACGGAGCCTTCGATTACTTCGACCATACGCGAGAGAAAGAGCTCGACTGGCATGATGATTGGGAGTCGTGCCACGAGGAAGGCTACTCCACAGACCTTATTGCTGCCGAAGCTTCGCGATGCATCAAGGAATACGCCAAGGGCGAGCCTTATCTCGTCTATGCCTGCTTCAATGCTCCTCATGCCCCTTATCAGGCACCAGAAGAGGAAATCCGTAAGTTCATCTCCAAAGAGGAGTTCGATGTCCTTCCCCCAAAAGACCAGAAGGGATGGACTTATCGGGCAATGGTCTCTCGAATGGATACAGGCGTTGGGACCATCCTCGATGCCATTCGTCAGAGTGGCGAGTGGGACAATACAATCATCCTCTTTATGAGCGACAATGGAGGCGTGCCGGGTATGGAGCCTTATTGCGTGAACCGTCCCTTGCGCGGCTCAAAGTTCGACGAATGGGAAGGTGGAGTCCGTACGGTTGCAGGCATCTATTGGAAGAAAGGTTTCCAGCAAGGTGGCAGGAAACTGGAGCAAGTCACAGGCTTTGTGGACATCCTTCCCACCTTGGCCGACATCATCGGAGCGAAAGGGAAACCGAAGAATCCGTATGACGGCATCAGCATTTATGGTGTGCTCCGGGGCAAGAAGAAGCAGATAGACCGTGATATGTATCTGGGATGCGGTGCAGGCGTTTGCCAACAATACAAACTCATCCTCGCCGGTCAGCATCTTGGCTTGAAGAAGGACTTCATCACAGACATCCTGCAGAACCCTTACGAAACGCGCGAAGGTCGCATCTATGAAGATCCCAATCGTGTCAAGGAGCTCCGTAAAACGGTAGTGCAGGGCGATGCCATTGTGCCCTATCAAGAAGAAATACCTTATGGAAAAGGGCAGAAGGGATTTGTCGCACCAAAGGAATGGAAAATAACGGAATTTTAAAACAACAACACATTATGAAGCACATCATCATCAAAGGCAGTCTTTCTGCTGTAGCGCTGCTGACGGCTTTTCCTTGCTGGTCGGCAAAGAAGACAGACAAACGTCCGAACATCCTGCTCATCATGGCTGACGACATGGGCTATTCCGACATCGGATGCTACGGAGGCGAGATTCCTACACCCAATATCGACGCTTTAGCCGCTCGCGGGCTTCGTTTCACGCAGTTCTACAATTGCGGACGTTCCTGCCCCACCAGAGCCAGCCTGCTGACAGGCCTCTATTCCCATCAAGCCGGCATCGGAGCAATGTCGGAAGACCCTGAGCTTAAAGACGGAGATGACCCAGAGCATCAGGGTGAGCACGGATATATGGGGTTCCTGAACCGCAATTGCTTGACGATGGCTGAGGTGCTTCGTGATGCTGGATACCACACCTATATGACGGGCAAATGGCATGTCGGACTGCATGGAAAAGAGAAATGGCCGCTGCAGCGAGGCTTCGAGCATTTCTATGGCATTCTGGCTGGTGCAACGAGCTATCTGCAACCCCGCGGTGGACGAGGCTTGACGCTCGACAACATGCATCTTCCTGCTCCACGTCCGCCTTATTACACTACGGATGCCTTCACCGACCACGCCATCACTTTCCTCGAAGAGCAGCAGGACGACAAGCCCTTCTTCCTCTACCTTGCCTACAACGCCCCGCACTGGCCTCTGCAAGCCAAGGATGCCGACATCGAGAAGATGGCTGGGCGCTATGCTGATGGATGGCAAAAGACGCGCGAGCAGCGCAGGCAGAGAATGGTGGAGCTGGGACTCATAAAGGACGAATGGGGACTGGCCGAATGGGAATCCAGGACTTGGGACCAACTCTCCGTAGAGGAACAGGACAACTCAGCCCTTCGCATGTCGGTCTATGCCGCACAGGTTCATTGCATGGACTACAACATTGGCCGTGTCATCAATTACCTCCAAGAGAAGGGACAACTCGACAACACCCTCATCATCTTCCTTTCCGACAACGGAGCGTGTGCTGAGCCTTATAGCGAGACAGGCTTCGGAGACGTGGGCGACATCAACAACCAACAGCATTGGGTGCAGCCCTCTTATGGCAAGCCTTGGGCAATGGTGAGCAATACGCCCTACAGAAAGTACAAGCGCCGTGCCTACGAAGGCGGCATAGCAGCGCCTCTCATCGTCTCTTGGCCTGAGCAAACGCGGCAATATGCCTCGCAGCTGAGGAATAACATCTGCCACGTCACCGACCTTATGGCAACCTTCATCGATGTGGCTGGAGCAACCTATCCAAAGACCTATCACGGCGGCAACGACATCATTCCGCTGGCAGGAACAAGCCTGATGCCAGCCGTCAGTCATCCCGACAAGAAACTCCACGAATACATCTTCGGCGAACATGCTGATAACTGCTACGTCAGGTGGAACGACTGGAAAGCCGTTCGCGACGAAGTGACCGACAAATGGGAACTCTATTTCATTCCGAACGACCGAACCGAGCGCCACGACCTTGCAGCCGAGAAGCCTGAACAATTGAAGCAGCTCGTCGGAAAATGGGAAGAATGGGCCAACACCCATCACGTCTTCCCAAAAGGCCGTGGAGGTCGCGATACGAGGCTTAAAGAGTAGTGGCTTACTCATACTTTTTTTCGAAACATCTCATGCCAACCTCTAGTACTTCTCATAAAGACCTCAATTCTATCCATATAGCTGCTCATGTGGAGCTCCTATTACCCTCCTATCGTTGTCCGCTATATGTCCGGTACTTGTCCGGTACATGTCCGGTAAAAAAGCGGACATGTACCGGACAAGTACCAGACATGTATAGGAGATACTACTTAGTTGTTTGCTTGTTCCAATGGAGGTCTTTACTAGGTATTATAGAGGTCTTTACTAGATATTATAGAGATATTATAGAGAACTTTACTAGATATGCTAGTGTTTTTCCCTTGTATGTTGTATATTGTTCGGTTTACGAAGGTACGGATTCTATTTAAATCAAGATTCCTCAAGCAGCGGAATTTGCCTTATGGAGATAGATTTTTGTTGGGAGGTAATACGCCCAAGAATCACCAGGGACAGGAGCTTTGATTCACGACAAGGTGTAGGCACATTTCAGCCAGCTCCTAATTGTCAAAAAGAAAAACTCTAGTTCTCTAAGAATTCACGTGCTTTTTGGAGGGCAACGTCGATGTGCGGACAGATGTGGTCGCTCTCCATGAGGTCGTAGAAGCGTGCTTTCTGCAGCTGGCTATGCACTTTCGGATTAACGCCTGAGAGAATGACGTGGATGCCTTCCTCGTGGTTCATCTCGATGAGCGTCTGCAGGTTATGGATGCCTGTCGAGTCGATGAAGGGCACCTTCCTCATGCGGATGATGCGAACCTTTGGCTTCTCGTGCCCGATGTTTGCCATCAAGTCGTCGAACTTGTTGGCAATGCCGAAGAAATAAGGGCCGTTGATTTCATAGACAGCGCAGCCTTTGGGGATGACCAAATGCTCCTCGTTCACTGCCATATCCGAGGCGTCGCCAAGGTCTATTTCGTCCTTGATGACAGAGATTTCGGTGGTCTCCATGATGCGCTTCATGAAGAGGGCGCAGGCAAGGATGAGGCCGACCTCAATCGCGATGGTGAGGTCGAAGACAACCGTCAGGAAGAAGGTCACGCCAAGCACGATGACGTCGCTCTTCGGGTTCTTCAGCAAGCCTCGAATCGTACGCCAACCGCTCATATTGTAAGCCACGATGACCAGTACTGCAGCCAGCGAAGCCATCGGAATATACTCAGCGTAGGGCATCAATAGAAGCAGGATGGCAAGCAGCACGACGGCGTGGATGATGCCTGCTATGGGTGTCTTGCCTCCGTTGTTGATGTTCGTCATGGTGCGAGCGATGGCTCCCGTTGCAGGAATGCCTCCGAAAAGCGGTGTCACCATGTTCGCCACACCTTGTGCAATAAGTTCCATGTTCGAGTCGTGCTTGTCGCTGATAACACCATCTGCCACCGTTGCTGAGAGCAGGCTCTCAATGGCTCCAAGGATGGCAATCGTGAAGGCAACAGGCATGAGTTGCTGGAAGAGCTCGAAAGTGATGCTTGGCACAACCATCTTTGGCAGTTGGGCTTGTATGTGGAAGCGGTCGCCAATGGTGTCAATGCCATCAATGCCGTACTGTTTCATGATGAGAACGGCTACGGTTCCAATCAAGATGCCCCAAAGCGAACCAGGTATCTTGCCCAAGCCTGGCACCTTCTTCAATGCCTTGGGCGAGAAGATGATGACCAGCAAAGAACCGATGGCAACGATGAAGTTCCAGAGGTTGAACGTCCCAATGTTCTCGGCATAGCATATCCATTTGCCCACGAAGTCGCCAGGCGTCTTCAGGGGGATGCGGATGACTTCGCCAGTCGTGCTAATCGCGGTTTGCGTCAAGCCCAGTATGTCGCTGATTTGCGTCGTGAAGATGGTCAGGGCGATACCTGCCGTGAAGCCTATAATGATAGGATAGGGGATGAACTTGATGACGACGCCCAGCCTGAAAGCACCAAGCGCGATGAGAATGATGCCTGCCAGAATGGTGGCAATCAGCAAGCCTTGCAAGCCGTATTCAGGGTTGTTGACGATGCCGTAGATGATGACGATAAAGGCTCCTGTAGGGCCTCCAATTTGCACTTTAGTACCTCCGAGCAAGGAGATGAGGAAACCAGCCACAATGGCCGTTATAATGCCCTTTTCAGGGGTTACACCGCTTGCTATGCCGAAAGCGATGGCAAGTGGCAAAGCAACGATGCCCACGATGATGCCAGCCATCAAGTCTTTCATGAAGGTTTCGCGGCTATAACCCTTCATGCAGTCAATAATTCTTGGTGTCAATCCTTTCATGTCTGTTCAAATTACGCTGCAAAAGTACAACAAATTGAACATTGAACATTGAACATTGAACTTTTTTTTATAAATTTGTCGGCAAATTATTAACTTAAATCAAATAAACTATGTTCGAAATGTTATCTACTCCCATTATTGTGGGCTTGTTTGCAATCTGGTTCTGCTTCCTTCTCTTGTCTTACAAGGGGCAGCCAAAAGGACTTTGGACGCTGGCTCTGGCCAATACTGGCGAGCGCTTTGGTTACTACACCATGCTGGCCGTCTTTGTCCTTTTCCTTCACGACAACTTTGGCTTCGACTCAGGTTGGGCCAGCGAGACGTTCTCCAACTTCCTGTTCGTCGTATATCTGCTGCCTTTGTTTGGCGGCATGCTTGCCGACAAGTACGGCTACAGCAAGATGGTCGTGCTGGGCATCATGATAATGTTCATCGGTTACCTCATCCTGTCTGTGCCTTTGGGCAAGGCAACTCCAGCCATCATCGCAATGGGTGCAGGCCTTTTGCTTGTGTCTCTGGGAACAGGCCTCTTCAAGGGCAACCTGCAAGTCATGGTGGGCGACCTCTATAACGATTCTGAGTTTGCCGACAAGCGCGACTCTGGCTTCTCGCTCTTCTATATGGCCATCAACATTGGCGCTCTGTTCGCTCCGACGGCAGCCATTGCCATCATGAACTGGGCACAGTCGTCGCTCGGTTACAGCAAGGCTGACTCCTATCACTTTGCTTTTGCTGTTGCTTGCGTGAGCGTGATTGCTTCTATCCTTATCTATTATCTGGGCAAGCGCACATTCGCTCATGTGATTGGCACAACAAAGAAGGCTGCTGTCAAGGAAGAGACACAGAAAGCAGAAATTCCTGCCGAGAACGACACGAAGGAGCGCATCGTTTGCCTCTGTCTCGTCTTTGCTGTCGTCATCTTCTTCTGGATGGCATTCCATCAGAACGGCTTGACGTTGACTTGGTTCGCAGATGAATATACCGCTCAAACCTCTACAGGCATCGAGAGCATGATGTTCGATGTGCGCAACCTCTTGGCTCTCATCTTCATCGTTTATGGCCTGTTTGGCATCTTCCAGTCGAAGGGCTTGCCTCGCATCCTTGCAGCAATCATGATTGTTGCAGGCGCGTTCTTCCTCTATAATATGGTGCCTGCTCCAGGTGTCGAGACTGCAGTTTCCGCTCCTATCTTCCAGCACTTCAACCCCTGCTTTGTGGTTATCCTGACGCCTGTCAGCGTTGCCCTCTTCGGTTGGCTGGCAAGCATAGGCAAGGAACCAAAGGCTCCCGTCAAGATTGGCTTGGGTATGCTTGTTGCAGCCTGCGCTTATCTGTGGCTTACGTTGGATTCCGTGGGACTTCCTGCTGCAGATCCTGTGAACCATATTCATCAGGCAAACGTTGGTCCTTCGCTGTTGGTTAGGACATACCTCATCCTCACCTTTGCCGAGTTGCTGCTGAGCCCAATCGGTATCTCGTTCGTGACGAAGGTTTCTCCTGTCAAGTACAAAGGCATGATGATGGGCGGATGGTTCGTTGCAACGGCTATCGGCAACAAGCTTGTCAGCATTCCCGGACACATGTGGGGCATGGACCTCACCATCGTTTGGGGTACGTTGATGGCAATCTGTCTGCTTGCTGCTATCTTCATCTTCTCGATTATCAAGAAGCTGAACAAGGTGGCGTAAGTCATTAACCATTGACCATTGACCATTGACCGTTGACCATTGACTGTTGTCTGTAGTCTGTTAAAACATTGAAGCGCCTTCCTCCTCTTTGGCTATCGTGTGTGCCGCTGGTAATACTGGTGGCACTCGTAGCTCTTGTTGTTAGCATCTTTGGTGACGAGACGTTGGCTGGTGCGTCGCAGATGGCATTGCTTGTGGCAACGGCATTTTGCGTCTGCATCGGCATTGCATCGCGTCTCATCACCTGGGACGACTTCGAGCGAGCCATAAGCGACAAGGTGGGAGGCGTCAGCTCTGCCATCATTATCCTGCTGCTCATTGGAGCCCTTGGCGGAGCATGGATGGTGAGTGGCGTCGTGCCTACTATAATATATTATGGTATGGAGATGATGAGCCCAAGATGGTTCCTCGTTTCCGCTTGTCTCATCAGTGCTTTGGTGAGTGTGCTGACTGGTTCTTCGTGGACGACAGTAGCCACCATTGGTATTGCCTTGATGGGCATCGGTCAAGCACTCGGCTTCGAGGAGGCATGGATTGCAGGCGCAGTCATTAGCGGTGCTTATTTTGGCGACAAGATATCGCCCATGAGCGACACGACGGTGCTTGCTTCTAGTACAGTCGGCACGCCTCTCTTCACGCATATCCGCTACATGCTTTACACGACAGTACCGACTTTCCTCATCACTCTCACAATCTTTACCATTGTAGGTCTTGGGCAAGGAGAGGTTGTCACCTCGCATGTCGCTACAGTTCAGCAAGCCTTGCAGCAGACGTTCTACATCTCTCCGTGGCTTATCGTTGTGCCTGTGCTGACATTTATCCTCATCATGATGCGCTTGCCGTCGATGGTTGTGCTCTTTCTTGCAACGCTGATGGGTGTTGTGGCTGCAGTATGGAGTCAGTCACATTTGCTCGACGTGATAGCCGGCACCGACCACGAAGGGCTTGCCCAACGCATTCGAGGCGCTTTCATCATTGTTTATGGCAGCACAGACCTCGATACAGGCGTGCCCGACCTCAATGCCCTCGTTGCCACAAGAGGCATGGCTGGCATGCTCAACACCATTTGGATAATCCTTTGTGCTATGGCTTTCGGAGCAGCCATGACAGCAACAATAATGCTCGACAGCATTATGCAAGCCCTGCTGCGACTGGTTCGAGGAACAGTCTCTCTTGTGGCAAGCACAGCATTCTCTGGTGTCTTCCTCAATGTGGTTAGCGCCGACCAATACCTCAGCATTATCCTGACGGCCACGATGTTTGGCGATACTTACAAGAAGAATGGTTACGAGTCGCGCCTCTTGAGCCGTACTTGCGAGGACAGCGCAACTGTGACTTCCGTGCTGATACCTTGGAACACATGCGGCATGACGCAGGCAAGCGTCCTGGGCGTCAGCACGCTCGTCTATGCGCCATACTGCTTCTTCTGCTATTTAAGCCCCATAATGACCATTCTTGCTGCAGCATTCCTGCCAAAGAAAAGGTGAAAAGGTAAAAAGGTGAAAGGGTGAAAAAGTAAAAAGGTAAAAAGGTGATGAAGTTTGAAAGGTTAAAGGTTTATATGAAACGCGTTATATTATTTGTTGTCTGTTGTCTGTTGTCCGTTGTCGCTCAGTCCGCAGAACTGAGCTTCAAAGTGAAGAGCAAGTACCTGAATCTGCCTATCTCTCAAGATGCAGAGCGTCGCAAGGTGACTTTCCAAGCAAAAGGCGTGGATGACCTCAACGTCGTGGCACGACTCTCGACAGAACCTGATTACTGGGTCTTCAAGGACCTGACGGCATATAAGGGCAAGACGTTGACCATTACCTTTGACGGACCAGAGGAAGCACTCTCGCTGGTCTATCAGGCGGACACTATTCGTGACGCTCAGAAGATGTATCGAGAGAGGAATCGTCCGCAGTTCCACTTTACGACGCGGCGCGGATGGATCAATGAC
>JAEEGJ010003158.1_pt1 | contig 66536 bp, 43 predicted proteins | sample 8958761 | NCBI WGS metagenome assembly JAEEGJ01 (sample SAMN16246546, study PRJNA631951) | gut metagenome | biome: gut microbiome; feature: rumen; material: RS-attached | host: Bos | place: Iran: Karaj | collected 2018-10 | reverse complement strand
AGGCACCTTCGTATGCGGTGGTCACAGGAGTGTTGCCGAATGCGTATGCGCCGGTGCTGATGGAAGCGAGGGAAGAGTAGTTGCCGATATCGTTGTTACCGCTCTTACCCCAGCTGCCGCGAAGACGCAGCGACACGGGAAGATCGCCGATAAGGTTCTTCATGAAAGGTTCGTTGGTTACGGTCCAACCGGCGGAAACCGAAGGGAAGAAGCCCCAGCGGTTCTTGGCGCCGAAGCGGGAGGAACCATCGGCACGGAATGTTGCCGTGAAGGTATAAAGGTCTGAATAAGCCCAGTTGAAACGGCTCAGCCAGGAAATCATGCTCCAGCCGGCCTTGCGCGTCTTGTAAAGGACGATGTCGGTGGGATCCGCGCCGTGGGCCGTTACCTCGTGGATGCGGTCATCGGCAAATCCCTTTGCCTCAACGCCCACACGGTCGTAGGTCTTGCGCTGCATGGTGTAGCCGGCGAGGGCGTCTACATGGTGCAGGCCGAACTGCTTCTTGTAGTTGATCGTGAACTCACCCAGACGGTCTACATCGTAGGTGGAGGTGGTGCGGCTGAGGTTGGCCGCCGCCAGCTGGGGATCGTAGGCGGGAATCTGTCCCTGGCCGATGCTCATGGGCCTGTAGTAGAAGTAGCGCTCGTTGTACCACTGCTGGCCGAGGCGCGCGTTGAGGTTCAGGCCTTCCAGGATGGTGTAGGTGACGTTGATGTTCAGGTTATGACGGGAAATGTCCTCGTGCTGGTCCAGTTCATGGGCAACCACCAGAGGGTTCTCCGGGAAGTTGATACCCCAGCTGTTCATATTGATCATGGCGCTGCGCGCGTAATCTCCGTTCTCCTCATAGGCGGGGAGGTTCGGCAGATACATCAGCGTGGACTGGACGATACCGTCGTTGAGGCATCGGCCCGCAGCCTGGACGATCTTGTTGTGGGCGTCGTACATGGAGTAGCTCACACCGACGTTCAGGCGCTCCGTAACCTGGGCGTCCAGGTTGATACGGCCGTTGATACGGTTATGGTTGGAAGGGTCGATGATACCGTCCTGGTCCATATAACCGAGGCTGGCCATGTAGCGCATGTTCTTGGTGCCGCCGCGAACCGAAACGTTGTGCCTCTGCACGCCGGCGGGGGTGAATACCAGATCCTGCCAGTCCGTGTCGTACTGCTGCTCGCGGGGAACTCCGTTCTGGAAGTCGAAGAACATGTCCGGAATACCAACTTCAGACAGGGAGAAGCCCTTGGCTGTACGGGTGTCGTTGTCGTCCAGGGGGCTCCAGGTTACGCCTTTTGCGGTTGCGCGAAGGCGGTAGGTGTTGTTCTTTGCGTCGATGATGAGGTCGCGGAACTGCTCTGCGTTCAGGAGCTTGGCCTTGCGCTCAAGCGTCTGAACGCCGTACGAGAAGTCGTACGTTACGGTTGCGGTTTCGTCCTTCACACCGCGCTTGGTGGTGATCAGGACAACGCCGGAGGCGCCGCGGGAGCCGTAAATTGCGGCCGATGCTGCATCCTTCAGGATGTCGATGCTCTCGATATCCGACGGGTTGATGTACACATCCTCGGATGCGGGATATCCGTCAACCACATACAGCGGGGTGCTGCCTGCGGTGAGGGAGTTAACACCACGCACGCGGAGGGTTGTTCCGTCGCCGGGGGCGCCGCTGGCCTGGCGCACCTCAACGCCGGCCACCTTACCCACGAGGGCCTGGCCCAGGGTGGGAACTGTGACGGCGAGTTCGCCAGCCTTTACGGATGCGATTGAACCGGTGAAGTCGCTCTTACGCATGGGAGCGTAACCTACGACCACGGTTTCCTCGAGGAAAGCTGTGTCTTCCTCAAGGACGACGTTCACAGTGGACGCCCCCGTGAGGGCAACCTCCTGTGACTTGTAGCCAAGGCATGTGAAGACCAGAGTCTCCCCCTGCTTGGCCGAGATGGAATACCGGCCGTCGATATCGGTAATGGTTCCCCTTCCGGAAGAACCCTTCACCAGGATACCGGCTCCGATAACGGACTCGCCGCTGATGTCAGTGACGGTGCCGCTGATTATACCGCTCTGCGCATGCATGGCGACGCTGGCCGCCAGCATAAGGCAGAATGATACAATCAAACCCACAATTTTTCGCATAGGTTGATTTGGTTAGTTTAGTTATTAAGTCGATAGTTGTGTTTCCGTAACTATGTCTACTGCAAATATAATATATTTAGCCATAATATGTTTGGTGGCGGGTAAAAAAGTGTATCTTTGCCGAAAAGACGTATTGTATGAAGGCATATTGTTGGTTTTTAGGGCCGATGTTTCTTCTGGCCGCCTGCGGAACGCTGCGCCACAGTGCAGCCGCCTCACCCGCACCCGTTTTTGAAGAGCATTTCACAGACTCCACCCTGCGGCTGGACTATGTGTTCTGCGGGGATTCCAACCATCAGGCCATCTACCTTCAGGGCCTTGTAAAAACGGGCCCCTGGGCTGGCAGGAGGCACAATTTACAGGAGCCGCTTCTGCGTGGTAACGGGCAGGTGCAGGTGCTGGATCCTTCGTCCGGCGCAGTGCTGTATTCCAACAGTTTCTCCACGCTTTTCCAGGAGTGGCAGGATTATGAGGAGGCCCGCAACGTTCCCAAAGCCTTCGAAAACTGCCTGCTGGTTCCCTTCCCCAAGCACACGGTTCGCGTTGAGGTGGCTCTCACCGACCGCCACGGGAAAGTATCGTCCCGCATAAGCCACATTGTTTCTCCGGACGACATACTAATCCGTCGGCTCCAACCCAACGGCATCGAAACCAGGACCTTATGGGAGGGAGGGCCCATAGATGGGGCCATCGACATAGCCATCCTCTCGGAAGGATACACCACCTCGCAGAAAGAGCAGTTTTATGCCGATGCCGCCCGCGCCCGCGACGCCATCTTCGCCCACTCGCCCTTCTCCGAACGCGCCGGTGATTTCTCCATCCGCGCCGTCTTCGCTCCCTCGCAGGACTCCGGCCCCAGCATCCCGCACCTTGGCCAGTGGCACAACACCCTCACGGATAGCCACTTCGACACCTTCTACAGCGAGCGCTATCTAACCACATCGTCCCTCCAGAAAGTGCACGACGCGCTTGGAACCGTGCCATTTGAACATATTATAGTACTGGTGAACACGCCCGTGTACGGCGGTGGCGGCATCTACAACAGCATCACCATCATGGGCAGCTCCCACCCCACCTTCGACGTGGTTCTGGTGCACGAATTCGGCCACGCCTTCGGCGGCCTTGCCGACGAATACTTCTACGGCGACCAGGCGGAAACCCCCTACCCCGCCGACACAGAACCCTGGGAGCCCAACATCACAACCCTCAAGGACTTCGCCTCCAAATGGAAGGACATGCTTCCCGCCGGCACCCCCATCCCCACGCCCGTAGATGATCTGGAGAAAATCGACGTCCGCCGTGTTTGGCACACCTTCACCCCGGAGCAGAAAGCATTACTGAACCTCAAAGTTGGCGTCTACGAAGGCGCAGGCTACATGGAGCACGGCGTCTACCGCCCCGTCCAGGAATGCCGCATGAAGATTAACGAATGCGAATCCTTCTGCCCCGTCTGCACCCGCGCCCTCAACCGCATGATCGACTATTACACCCGGAAGTAATCCCGGCGGGCTTGCCTCAGCACTTTCCCTCTCCGAGATTTCGTCGGGCCTTAACGGCCCTCCGACAAAATCCCACCCTCTTGTCCTCTCTGAGATTTCGTCGGGCTGACGCCCTCCGACATCTCGCCCGCCTGCGGCGGGCTTTGCAAAAAGAACGAAAAATCGCGCTCAAGCAAGCTTGGCGCGACATTTCGTTTTTTTGCGGAGAGGACGAGATTCGAACTCGTGGTACCCTTAAGGAGTACGGCAGTTTAGCAAACTGCTGGTTTCAGCCACTCACCCACCTCTCCGGGAGCCTTTTGGCGAAACTCCGCCACGCGGGGCGGACTGCAAAGATACGAATCTTTTTTCTATTTGCAAGAAAAATTTGGGCGAGGTGGTCATTTTCCCCAAGGACCTCGCCCGTGATTATCGGCACTCAATAGCCCAGAAGGGCAATTCAGTGGGCGAGGTGCCCCACATAAACATCGACCTCGCCCGGGGCATCGGCTATCGCATTCCAAAAAAACTCACTTACCGGCATCCCGACCGATTATCTGTGCAACTTTTTCCCTGCTCAATTCAAAGACCCGGGCGAGTTGAGGTATTCCGGTTCTGGTTGTACGATACATATACAGGACCAGACTCGCCTTCTTATCCAGAGGAATCATTGACAGTGGATATCTGAACCATTTCTCGCTCTCTGCGTTGGCGGCATTCAAATAATCCGTGTCGGTCATAGATTGCCTTGGTGAATCTATCAGTTTCTGCTTCATCTCGGCCGCCTTGCTGCCGGATACGGTTTTCATAAAGAACGTCTGGTCGTGCTCAAAGGCCTGTTCGAGATACTCCCGGTCACAGAAGGAAGAGGAAATGAGGTGGTTTTCAGAATCCAGGAGCCAGGCCACGCCGGAAAGATCGTCGTCAGTATGCATCAGGGAGCGTCGTTCCCTTTTGGTGAGGGCCGATACTGGACGTCCTGGCTCCGGCGTACAGAACATCGCGCGATACCCCGACCACTTATACTCGTTCACGTTGCATCCATTGTCCATTGCGTTGCGGGGGACATAAGCCAGGGCGTTGCGGACATACCAGTCGTTATCCAGCAGTATCGCCTTCACGTCCATCTGCTTAAGCGCCTTCCTTACATTATACTTTTGGGCCAACCACATCGAATACATCCTTTTTACCTCATGGCCATATTCGTGGGCCTCGGCCTGGCGGCTTGCCAGCACGGCCATGTGGCAGTGATTGGACACCACGGCATAAATGATTATGATAACGTTTTTCCTTCTGGATGCCACGCACAGAATCTTAACCATGGCATCGTAGTCCTCATCGTCCCTGCACAAGACAAGGCTCTCCATCCCTTCCATACTGATGTGGAACGGCTGAACCTTTTTTCTTGTACCATCCGGCAAAACTCTTTCCGCAATTCTTAGCATCTGTCTGTCCTGTTTTCCGCAAACATAGGAAAAACCGCCCTCGGAGAAAAGATGCCACCCTCAGATTTTTATGTTTTTTATGTCTTTTTCTGTTTTTTATGTCGATTTTTACGAACCATAAAAATCCGTTTTACGAATCTGAAAGAATCCCACTCTGGGCGAGGTGGTCATTTCCCCTTATGACCTCGCCCACGACTTTTGGCACGCAATGGTATGGAAGGCCGATTCGGTGGGCGAGGTGTCCCGCCCAAACATCGACCTCGCCCAGGGCATCGGCTATCGCCTCCCGCGGGCCTGGCGCCAGGTGCGGCCGGTAAACACCGGGGCGGGGAGATGCTGGCGGGGTTTCGACACCCAGGAACGCACGGGGGCTCCGGAAGGGGAAGAGGAGCGGTTCACGGCGTCGTAGGCTGCGAAGTCTTCGAAGGTGCCGTTCCAGGATGAGCCGTAGGCAAGCTTGTGGATCCTTTGCCAGATGGTATAGCGGGACGGGGCGTTGAAGACGCCGGTGTTGTCGTTCATGATGCCGTTCTCGGAAGGGCGCCATACGCCATACATGTACGTCAGGCCACCTTCGAATATGCCCACCTCGCCAGTGTAGCGGTTGTCGGACAGGAATTGGGCCCACTTTATCGTGCTGGGGTCCGATGTGAAGTCCACGTTCGAGTACCACCGATAAGGGGTGACCTCCTCAACCTGGGCACGTATATCGTACGGAACCGATCCGGAATAGTGATACTCATCCGCCAGCTTGGCGAAAGCATGGCCGCCACACTCGTGGCGAAGGACCTTTCCTGTTTCGGTGAAATCTGCGTCCAGCTTCGTGAAATACGTCACGGCCGGGCCTCCGGCCCACTCATGACCGGTCCACGACGTTGGTTTTGACATGTAACACGTACCGCACAGATAGCACGTACCGCTTAGATCCTGGTTTCCGCATACCATCACCACCACCTCGTCCATGCGTGAGTCGTCCCCCACCGCCGCGCGGGCCAGGGAGAAACATTTCTCGTCGTCACCGCCGATGCTAGTACCGCCCGCGAGGTAGGTTCCCAGGCTGCGGCCGCCGTGTTCGTATCCTTCCGTTGCCGAAACGGTTGTGACTATATACACATTGAACAGCTCCCGGAACGACTTATACGGCTCCACGCCAAAGAACTGCTCCACGCAGGCCTCCATGTCGCGAAGATACTTGCCGCTTGCCACCTCCCTGTCCGAGTATGCATCGCCCATGAACACAAGGTCGATGCCATTTCCTTTGGACGCCCTCTGAAGAACAGTCACTTCGCCCTCCTTGGAATAATCGCTGGACAGATAGAAATCCGGCTGGGGAATATCCGTATAATCATACGGTTTCATCACCCCCCAATATGGCTTCCAGGTGGGGTCGGTCGTATACATCCGGTATGACTGGGAAGGGACATAGAAGGAAACCAAAGGATTCTCGGTATCCTGAATTGAAGCCACGCCGGGAGGCAGGATGCTCCGGAAATAGACCGATTTCAGATTTCTGGAGAACTGGAAGGGGTTGTATCCGATGCTAACCAGGCGGGCCGATAAGGTAATGCTCTCCAGGGCCTGGCTGTTCGAAAATGCATACATGCCGATGGTGGTAACCTGGTCGCCCATCGTCACGGAACGGAGGTTTTGCTTGTTGCCGAAAATCCAGTCGCCGAGCGCGGTGATCTCATCTGGGACACGATAGTCGCCGCTGATACTAGGGATGACGTACTGCAGGCAGCCGGCGCCGTTGGTGAGGCCCTTATGGTCGGAAGTGGATATCGGCCCATACAGGGATGTCAGTTTATCACAGCTGGTAAAGGCCTCTCCCGACAGGTATTGAAGCCCATGGGCAAAGGTGAGGCTCTCGAGATTAAAGCAGCCATAGAAAGCATAACTCCAAATGGCCTGTATCTCATCGGGAATCTCGTAGGAAGCATCCTCCTTTCCGGCAAAGAACGTCATCGTGCACCCGTACATCCCATAGGGGTCGAAGAGGAACTTACGGTCCTTGGAAATGAATGCGCAGTCGCCCAGAAGTTCCTTCAGGTTGGGGCATCGCATGAATGCATTAGCGTCCAGGGACTGGACCGAGGCTGGGATATATACCGATTCAATCGCCGATTGCGTAAAACCGCTATTTTCTATGGCAGTAAGGCTCGAAGGAAGGACCACGGATTTCAGATCCCAGGTGAGCCCGAGCGCGCCACTCGCAATCCGAACAACGCCATTAGGGACCTCATACGAGGCGAGACCCGCGGGAGCGAAGGCCAACAAAACGCCGTCTATGATGATGCAGCGCTCGTCCTCAGAGACGTGATTGCCATACAGACGTTCCAGGGCCAGCGAAAAGCCCGATGTGAACGGCCTGGCGCCCTTCAGGTTGGCAGGCACACGGAACTCCTTGATCTGATATGAATCCCAGAAAACACTGTCTCCTATATACTCCACACAGTCGGGAACCAGTATTCCCGTAATCCTCTTCCTTTCGTAATAATTGCTGGAAAGGATGTCCAGACGGGTCACGGTGCCGCTGTAACTGAGCACGCCGAAACCGTTCTCGTACGTATTGGACACCAGAGTGCAATTTCCCTGGCCTGTGACCTCCGTTATCGGATTCCCGTCTGAGGTAGTGTACCAGATTTCGTTGCTCGGAGGCATCTCTCCCTCCGGAAATCCCTGAACCGGCGGGTCCTCCGGATCCACGGGAGGGTCTTCCGGATCCACTGGGCCTTCAGGGTCCTCCGGATCAGTCGGGCCAGCCGGGTCTGTCGGATCCGTCGGATCAGTCGGGTCAACAGGATCTACCTGGCCTGACGGATTATCCGGGCCGATGGGTTCTACAGGATCCTCTTTAGGCCCGCAGGCGACAAACAGAATCGCCGCAAGGACCATGTATAATAATGAATACCGGAATTTCATGGGGTTGTATGGATGGTCTCGACTGCAAATATAACAAAAAAAAAGGGCCGAAACCCTTTTTTTGTAAATGTGAGTGCAACTCCTCCCTACCAGACGTAGCCGGCGAACTCCACGTCTTTTTCGGCGCGGGCCTTAAGGTCTGCGTCCTGGAGTTTGTGGAGGTTTTCAGCCACTGCGTCTGCGTCTCCCTTGCGGGCGGCGATGATGGCGCGGAGGTAGTTGGCTTTGTCGCTGCCGCACTTGAGAACGCTTTCCGCCTTGTCAAGATCGCCTGCGAGGATGTAGGCCAGAGCCTTGTTCACGGGGCATCCGGGGGCATCCGCAAGGGCGGAAGCGGCCTCGTCATACCGGCCCGTGAGAACATACACAAGACCCATGTTGGCCTTGGCCTCCGCAGCTTTTGACTTGGAGAAGCAGTCTTCTGCGGTCTCGAGATCTCCCTTGCGGAGGGCGAGAACGCCCATTGCGTTCACAACATCGTCGCCACCGTCCTTAACTGCCGCGAGAGCCTGCTCCGCCTTGTCGTTCTTGCCCTGTTTCATGTACAGGACGGCAAGGTTGTACTGGGCGCGGTCGCTTTCATAAAGCTTCACGGCTTTCTTCAGGACATCTTCCTTGTCGGCCTCGTTCTCGCTAACGGAAGCGAGGCGGAGGAGAGCTTCCTCGTCCAGGGTGGACGGATCGTCCTTATACATAGCCTGGAGCTCTTCCGGAGTGAAGTTCTTGTATTCCACATCCGCGATGAGGCGGGCGCGGCGGAGTTCCGGGAGAACTTCCTTTTTCAGGGCGGTGAACACCTCCGACATGTTGCGGATTTCGTTCTCGCGCACTGCGGGATCGCTGTACATGGAAAGGACGCGGATGATGAGTTCCTTGTCCTCGATGGACGATTCGCTCACGAGTTTCTGGAAACCTTCCCAGTCTTCGCCCAGGCTGATAACGGTGGGTTCTACGATTCCGCTGCCCTTGGTGAGCTGGTTCCAGGCCTTGCCTGCGCTCTGGCTGCGGCGTTCCGACAGCTGGTTGTTCAGGTCGATGGCGCCTTCCGGAGACGCATAAGCCACGATGGAAGTTCCGGTGATGGTGGCACGGTCGTTCGAATTGATTTCGTCCAGCTCTGCGAGGAAGTCCTTCACCGAGGCCGATTTGAGCTCGCTCTGGCGAACCTCCGAGCTGTTGACCAGATACAGGATCTGGCCTTCCGCGGCGGCGGTGGTGGTTTCCTGATAGTTGTCCTTCATCTCCGCGAGATAGCCATCCGCCTTCAGGAGCATATAGGTGGTATTTGCGCCCTGGGCAACCTTCACGACGGGAAGGGCGATGTCCTTCTTCTTGGCCTTAACCACGCCACGGAGCTCCAGATAGCTGTTTTCCATTCCTTCAACATAGTCGAAATGGACTTTCTCCGTAACTGTCTGGCCCTTGGAGGAGACCACCTTGTAATTGTCCTTAACCTTTTCGCCCTGGTACATGAATGGCTCTTCCATCTTGGCTTCGCCGCCGTCGTAAACAAGGACGGGGGTTACCTCAAGGATGGCCTTGGGAAGGAAATAGCCTTCCGGATATGTTACGCTCACGGTTGCGTCTATTGAGCCGCCAATAACCTCAAGCACTGCAGGGTCACACGTGATTACCAGGGACTCTGCCTGTTTTGCCATCTGCTCCATGCTTCCGCAGGATGCTGCAATTGCGATTGCCGCTGCGGCGGCCAAAACTCTCATTAAATTCTTCATATCGTTTCTCAATAAATTTTATCTTTGTCTTCGACAATAGACTACAAATATACGGAAAAATTACTAATTTTGCATAAATGGATATACAGGCCCTTAAAAACAAGTACGACATCATCGGGAACGATCCCGCTCTGAACGAAGCCCTGGAGACGGCAGTGAAGTTCGCCCCCACAGGCCTCAGCGTACTCATACAGGGCGAAAGCGGCGTGGGCAAGGAAAACTTCGCCCGCATCATCCACCAGTACTCCTCCAGAAAGAACGCCAGCCTTTTCATCGTAAACTGCGGCGCCCTCGCGAAAGAGCTCGTCAACTCCGAACTATTCGGCCACGTGAAAGGCGCCTTCACCGGCTCCACGGAAACCCGCAAGGGCTATTTCGAAGACGCTAACGGCGGCACCCTCTTCCTGGACGAAATCGCGGAACTCCCCCTGGAATCCCAGGCGCTGCTTCTGCGCGTACTCCAAAGCGGGGAATACCGCAAGGTGGGTTCCAATAAAATAGAACACACGGACGTGCGCGTAGTGGCGGCAACGAACATCCACCTGTACGAGGCCGTAAAACGCGGCAAGTTCCGCGAGGATCTGTATTTCCGCCTCAGCGCGGCGCAGATCCGCATACCCCCGCTCCGCGAACGCAAGAGTGACATTTACCTTCTCTTCCGCAAGTTCACCTCGGACTTTTCCGAAGTGAGCGGCATGTGCAAGATTAGCCTCCGCCCGGATGCGATCCGCCTTCTGGAAAGCTACCGCTGGCCCGGCAACATCCGTCAGCTCATGGGCTTCACCCAGTCCATCACGGCCCGCTTCTCCCAGAAGGTCACTCCAACCCTCCAGAGGGTGGAGCTGGACGCATCGGCCCTGGCCCCTTACATGCCCACGGAAGAGGGCGAACCCCTGCCGGTGCTGTACGACCCGGAATCCCGCCCCCGCGGCGAAGGCGGCATCTCGGAGGAAGAGCGCCAGGCCATCTTCAAGGCCATTTTCGACCTCAAGAGAGACATCGACACCCTGAAGGCACAATACATGCACCGCACCCTTCCGCCCGCCCCCGAGCAGCAGGAAGCGGAATGGCAGGGCCCGGAGGAACAGGAATTCGACCAGCCGGTGGTTTCCATCCCCCACAAGGAAGAGCCGAATCTTTCCATCCGCCACTCGGAGGAGGAACTCATCCGCCGTGCCCTGGACAAGCACCACGGCAACCGCAAACTGGCCGCCCAGGAGCTGGGAATGTCGGAACGGACGCTATACCGCAAACTGCCACAAGAATTCAGAAAGAAATGAAGCACATCATAGCCATCATAAGCGCCATCGCCCTTGTGGGGAGCTGCGGTATCTATTCTTTCACCGGCACATCCATCCAGCCGGACGTGAAAACCATCACCATCCCCTACGTGGAGAACAAGGCGATAAGGGTGAACCCCTCCCTTTCCAACGACATAACGGAGGCCCTGCAGGACAAGTTCCGCAAGCTCACCTCCCTCACCCAGGTGGAAACGGACGGCGATTTGGAACTGGTGTGCGAAATCACGGGCTATGACGTAAAGGCAACCGCAGTTACTGCCGATGAAGTCGCGGCCCAGAACCGCCTCACCGTAACAGTGAAAGTGGAATTCAGCAACCGCAAATATCCGGAGGACGACGTGAGCAAATCCTTCAGCGCCTATGCCGACTACGATTCCAACAACTCCCTGGACGCAGTGGAAGGCTCCCTGTGCGAGGAAATAATCGAAAAACTCTGCGAAGACATCTTCAACGCAACCGTGGCGCAATGGTAAGCAAGAACCTTCAGGACCTTAGCCTGGAACAGCTCACAGGCGTAGTTAGCGCGTATCCCTGGTTCGGGGGTGCACGCGAGGAACTGTGCCGCCGCATGGCCACTGTGGGTGGATGGACACGCGAGCAGTTCGCCCGGGAAGCCCTGTATGTGGCGGACCGCGGCGCCATCGGCCGCCTGGCCCTGTCGGCCGAGGAAGTGAATTATGCCGATACCGTAGACACCGACATCGCAGACAACTTCGGCACGGAGGAACTTGCGAAAATTTTTGCCCAGCAGGGCTTTCCCCAGGAGGCCAAACGCATTTATTCCCGTCTCGTTTTGGAATTTCCGGAAAAAAGTGCTTACTTTGCAGCCCTTATTGAAAAATTGGAAAAATAACAGATATGAACGTAGTATTTAACATCATCGTTATCCTTATCGTAATTGCAGCCATTCTGCTTGTGGCCGTAGTGCTTCTGCAGAACGGCAAGGACGGCGGACTTGCAACCAACTTCACCTCCGCCAACCAGACTCTCGGCGTGCGCCAGACCGCAACCATCCTGGAAAAAGCCACCTGGTATCTCGTGGCCTTCATCCTGGTTCTCTCCATTGTGAGCGTGTTCACTCTCCGTTCCGGAAAAGTGGCCGCCGGAGACGACATGGGCGCCGAAATCCTCAACGAGGCAGCAGCCCCCGCAGAGGACATCGCCGTTCCCCAGATCGATCCTTCCGCTCTGGAAATCCCCGCCGAGACTCCCGCAGAGTAAGGCCCCTGGCGGCCACCTGACATTTTGTCAGTACCAGCCGCATAGGGAACAAAGATTGATGTATAGCCGTTTGCCCCGCACGGGCAGGCGGCTATTGTTGCATACCGTTTTGTCATTTCGAGCGGAGTCGAGAAATCTTTATTGGGAGTAATTATGGATAACAATAACAATTCATTTCTGCAACGTTTTGCAGTGAACTTGAACGAGCGGGCGGCGGCCGGGAAGACCGACCCCGTGATCGGCCGCGACGACGAAATCCGCCGCGTGCTGCAGATCCTGTCCCGCAGAACGAAGAACAACCCCATCCTGGTGGGCGAGCCAGGTGTGGGTAAGACCGCAATATCCGAAGGCATCGCGCAGAGGATCGTGAACTCGCAGGTGCCGGAGAATCTGAAATCCAAGACCGTGTACTCGCTGGACATGGGCGCCCTGATCGCTGGTGCAAAGTACCAGGGCGAATTCGAGGAGCGTCTGAAGGGCGTGGTAAAAGAAGTGGTGGACAGCGACGGCGAAATCATCCTGTTCATCGACGAAATCCACACCCTGGTTGGCGCAGGCCGGTCTTCCGGTGCAATGGATGCCTCCAACATCCTGAAGCCGGCCCTGGCCCGCGGCGAACTGCGCACCATCGGCTCCACCACCCTGGACGAGTACCAGAAATACTTCGAAACCGACAAGGCCCTGGAGCGCCGTTTCCAAATGGTCATGGTCGATGAGCCCTCGCCCGCAGAGTCCATCGCCATACTCCGCGGCCTGAAAGAGCGCTACGAGAACCACCACAAGGTTCGCATCGAGGACGATGCCCTCATCGCCGCCGTGAACCTGAGCCACCGCTACATCACCAGCCGTTTCCTGCCGGATAAAGCCATCGACCTGGTGGACGAGGCCGCATCCAAGCTGCGTCTGGAGATGAATTCCGTGCCCGAGCCCATCGACGACCTCAACTCCGCAATCCGCCAGAAAGAAATCGAACGCGAGGCCATAAAGCGCGAGGGCGTCAGCGCCAAGATGGAAAAACTGGAGGCCGAACTCAAGGACCTTCAGGGCAAGCGGGCAGAACTGATGAAGCGCTGGAACGACGAAAAGGAAATCCTCGGAGGCCTCCAGAGCGCCCGTCAGCAGATCGAAGACCTGAAAATTCAGGCGCAGGCTGCCGAGCGATCCGGCGATTACGGCAAGGTTGCCGAAATCCGCTACGGCAAGATGGCCGCGGCGCAGAACACCATCGACACACTCCAGGCAAAGGCCGATGCGATTAAGGACCCCATTATCACCGAAGCCGTCACCCCCGAGGACATAGCCGAAGTTGTGGCAAAATGGACCGGAATCCCCGTCAAGCGTATGCTGGAAAGCGAAAAGGATAAGCTCCTTCGCATGGAAACCGAGCTGCACAAGCGCGTCGTGGGCCAGGACGAAGCTATCCGCGCCGTGTCCGACGCCGTGCGCCGCAACCGTGCCGGCCTCTCCAACGAGAAGCGCCCCATCGGCTCGTTCCTCTTCCTTGGTACAACAGGCGTGGGTAAGACCGAACTTGCCAAAGCCGTTGCCGAATTCCTGTTCAACGACGAGAATATGATGACGCGTATCGACATGTCCGAATACCAGGAGCGCCATACCGTCTCCAGGCTCGTGGGCGCGCCTCCGGGATATGTTGGATACGACGAGGGCGGCCAGCTCACCGAGGCGGTGCGCCGGAAACCCTACTCCGTTGTGCTGCTGGATGAAATCGAAAAAGCCCACCCGGACGTTTTCAACGTGCTTTTGCAGGTTCTGGACGACGGCCGGCTCACGGATAACAAGGGCCGCACCGTGGATTTCAAGAACACCATCCTCATTATGACCTCGAACGCTCCGGCCGACCACTTGCGCGACTACATGCGCCCGGAGTTCCTCAACAGGATAGACGAGATAATCAAGTTCGAACCCCTGAGCAAGGAGAACCTCCGCGAAATCCTGCACCTTCAGGAGTCGCAGCTCCAGACAAAACTTCAGGACAGCGGCATAACCCTGCAGTTCACTCCGGCCTTCGACGACCACATGGTGGAGCGCGGCTACGATCCCGCATACGGCGCCCGCCCCATCAAGAGGCTCATCCAGCGCGAGCTCACCAACCAGCTGGCAAAAGCCATCCTTGACGGCAGCGTACATAAAAACTCCGCCATAACGGTGGATGCCGCCGGCGGAGTTGTAACTCTGAAAAACGCTTAAACCTCTGTAGCGGTTGCGAATTCGTGGAGGAAGCGCATGTCGTTCTCGAAATAGTGGCGAAGGTCGTTCACCTGCCACTTGAGCATGGCGATGCGTTCCACGCCCATTCCGAAGGCGAAGCCGCTGTACACATCCGGGTCGATTCCGCTGGCGCGGAGGACGTTCGGGTCCACCATGCCGCAGCCCATGATTTCCAGCCATCCGGTGCCTTTGCAGATGTTGCAGCCCTTTCCCTTGCAGATATTGCAGCTAACGTCCACCTCTGCCGAGGGTTCAGTGAAGGGGAAGTATGACGGGCGCATACGGATTTGCGTATCCGCTCCGAACATCTCGCGGGCAAACAGGAGAATTGCCTGTTTGAGGTCTGCGAAAGTAACGTTTTTGTCGATGTAAAGCCCTTCCACCTGATGGAAGATGCAGTGTGCGCGGGCCGATATTGCCTCGTTGCGGAACACCCTGCCGGGGCATACCACGCGGATGGGCAGCTTTTCCTTTTCCATTGTGCGCACCTGCACGGATGACGTGTGGGTGCGAAGAAGGAGAGGGTTCACATGCCCCGTGGACACGAAGAACGTATCCTGCATCTCACGCGCGGGATGGTTCGGAGGGAAGTTGAGGGCTTCGAAAACGTGATAGTCGTCCTCGATTTCCGGGCCTTCGGCAACGTCGTAGCCGAATTTGCGGAAAATATCCACGATCTCCTGCCTCACTATTGATACGGGATGGCGGGAACCGAGCTGCATCGCGTCGCCGGGCATGGTGAGATCCTCTCCGGATGCCTGCTGCATTTCAGCGGCGCCAACACCGTCCTTGAGCTCTTCTATCTTGGCCGTAGCCGCATTCTTCAGCTCATTGAGCTTCTGCCCGAACTCGCGCTTGAGCTCCGGGGCCACGCTTCTGAACTGCTCCATGAGGGCTGTTACCGAACCTTTCTTTCCCAGGAAACGGATGCGCGCTTCCTCCACCTCCTTGGCGGTTTTGCACTTGAGCTGCTCCAGCTCCCTGTATACCTGTTCTATTGCCTGTTTCATCACTGGTTGGGTTTTAGGTGCGCAAAGATACTAATTATCCGTGACAATTCCTTCCCTTTCCGCTTTTTCACGGCGCCTCTCGCGGGCTTTCCGCGCCTTTTCCGCGCCGCTGCGGAGGTATTTCTTCCACTGCTCCGGAGTGAAATAGGACTCGTAGTCGCTGTCTATCTTGTCCATCCACTTGTCTATAACCCACTGGTACAGATCCGTATTCTGAACCCCCGAGGTGGAGAGGGACTTCAGTTCGTCGTCCCTGGCCTGGAGGCAGTCCGTGAGAGTCATCGTCACATAGAACTGCTGGCCTTCGTCCAGGCTGAGAAGTTTGGTGAGCCTTTCCACTTCCGCGTCTATCGCCTCGTACATTTTCTTCTCCCTCTGCTCCGGGGTGAGTTCTTGCTGCTGCTGGGCCCTTGAGGGAACGATAAACAGGGCTGCGCACAGAACAACAGCCGCACAGTATTTCATTGCATTGTAAAATTTCATAACTTTGCAGGTTGTTTGACTGACAAAATTAACGATAATAATATCAAAAACATAATAACGATGAGAAAATCGACGCTCTGCATCCTTGCGGTCACCGCCATTTTGCTGATGCACCCCCTCCCTGGCAATACTTGTACCAATGTGCTCGTCACCAGGGGCGCAAGCCAGGATGCATCCGTTCTGGTAACCTATGCTGCCGATTCCCACTACAGCTACGGAGACCTCCGCTTCATCCCTGCGGCCGACTGGGCCGAAGGCACCAAGATGCAAATCTACGACGGAGATTCCAACAAATACCTCGGCTTCATCGACCAGGCTCCCCATACCTATAAGGTCATCGGCAACATGAACGAGTTCCAGCTCATCATCACCGAAACCACCTGGGGCGGCAGGCCCGAACTGGAAGACAAAAAGGGCGTGGTGGACTACCAGTCGCTCATCCTCATCGCCCTGCAGAGGGCCAGGACCGCGCGCGAAGCCATCGACGTGATTGTGGATATAGCAAGCAAATACGGCTATGCCTCCGAGGGCGAAACCTTCTCCATTGCCGATAAGAACGAGGTGTGGATGATGGACCTCATCGGCAAGGGAACCAACATGCGAAACGGCACGAACACCCTCAAGGGCATCGTGTGGGTTGCGGCCCGCATTCCGGACGGGGCTATATCGGCCCATGCAAACCAGCCGCGCATCGGCAAATTCCCCATGGACGATCCGGACAACTGGCTTTTCGCTCCGGATGTGATTTCCTTCGCAAAGCGCAAGGGCTATTTCAGCGGCTCGGACGATGAATTCAGCTTCAAGAAGGCATATTGCCCCCTCGATTTCGGCACTGTCCGTGGCTGCGACGCCCGTGTTTGGAGCGCCTTCAATTTCCTCTGCAAGGGCTGGTTCTCGTACTACGACGAAAACGGCAACGGCATTGCAAAGGACGCATCGGCCTTCCTCGACTATGCGATGGGATATAACCTGGAGGGAGACCTTCCCCTGTATGTCTTCCCGCGCGAGAAACTCTCCGTGAAGGATCTTGCCGACGTGATGAGAGACCACTACGAGAGCACTCCGATGGACATGACTCAGGATATCGGCGCAGGCGGAAACGCCCTCCCGTATCGCTGGAGGCCGATGGAGTTCGAGTTTGACGGCAAGACCTACATCAACGAAAGGGCTATCGCAACCCAGCAGACCGGTTTCTGGATGGTGGGCCAGGCCCGTAGCTACATCCCGGACGAAGTTGGCGGTATCCTGTGGTTCGGCACGGACGATGCGGCAACCTCTTATGTTACACCGATTTATACCTCAACCAACAAGGTTCCTGAGTGCTTCCGCGTTGGAAACGGAGACCTTCTGCATTATTCCCCCACCGCATCCTTCTGGATCAACAACCGCATAGCCAACGCATGCTACAAGATGTATAACATCATGGCCCCGTTCGTGAGGGAGAAGATAGACGCCTTCGAGAACGACCAGATGTTCCACAAGACACATTCCGCGGACAGTATGGCCGTTGTGATGTACAACGAAATCGTGGTGAAACTTCAGAAAAAATACAACAGCCGCGGTACCACCATGATATCCAGGACTCCGTTCAAGAAAATCGGCAAATACCTCACGAACTACAGCGTGAAAACCGCGCAGGACCAGTTCGAGGCATGGGTTGCCCTGGAGGAAGAGCTTCTTGTGAAGTTCATCGACGGCAACGTGAAGCCCCAGAACTCCGACGGCAGCTTCATCCACTCGGAGCATTCCACCGGAATTCCGGAAAAGGTTGAATGGCCGGGCTACACGGAAATATGGAAAGAATCCGTGGCAACCGAGCACGGAGAGTATATCGAGGTTCCTGCGGGGAATTAATCCTCCTGCGGGGCAGCCGCTTCAAGTTCGAGCGCCTCTTCCACTGAAATGGGGGAGGCGCCGCTGTATGCGGCTATAACGGCATCCGGGAAACCGCGGCGGCGCACCTCGTTAAGGGCGTGGAGGGCGTCCTGGTAGCAGCTGAACACTCCGGCGTAATACTGGTACTGGAGGCGCTTTGTCTGGCGCTCGTACACCGGATTCAGCCCGCCAAGGTCTTCGCTGTAAACGCGGCGCTTGCTTTCAAGGAAGAAAATCTGGTAATAGAAACCCTCTTTCGGCAGGGATCCGTCCGGCCCGAAGTGGCCCACGGGGGTTATCTTGAACTGCGAGCGGGAATCCTGCTTCCAGGGCTGGACTTTCACCTTGAGCGCAGTTCCCATACGGTTCTTCTTGAACACGTATGCTTCCCCTGCGCCCACGATTTCGGTATCCGCCTGGTCAGATACTATGCTGGTATTCAGCGAAGAAGCGTTGCTAAGGAGGTCTTCCAGGTTGCCGAATTCACTGGAAAGGTCCTCCAGCGCCTTTTCGGCCTTCTGCTTTTCTTCCTTCTTTGCGTCGATTGCCTTGGCTATACTCTCCCGGATTAGTTCATCCTCCTCGGAGGCAAGCCGGCCTTCCAATTTGCCGATATCTTCGCTCAGCTGGTCGATGGTACCGCGGAGCTCCTCCGTCTTTGCAAAAACCTCCATGTAGAGGGTTCCGGAATTCTGTTCCCCGTTCCATGTGCCGATGACAGTATTGTCTATCTGGGCCTGTTCCGCTGAGGGTTCAAGGAGCGACAGGGCCAGAAGCTCGCCGGGATCAGTGACGGATTTCGTAGCCGGATCCGCCTCGTGCTGAATAACGTAGATATACACGTTTTCACTGCCATGGCATTCGCGGTTGGAGGCGAAAAGGATGTACTTCCCGTCTTCCGACTCCATGATCATATAGTCGTCGGCCGGAGAGGAGAAGGGAAAACCAAGATTCACGGGTTCGCCCCAGCTGCGGGTTTCCTCGTCCCACTGGCACTTGTACAGGTCGTACCCGCCCATGCCGTAGAGGGCATCGGAGGCGAAGTACAGAGTTTTGCCGTCCGGGCTCAGAACGGGTGCGATCTCGTTACCAATCGTTACCATCGACTCATTTATGAGCACGGGGGCCGACCAGCAGCTGTCCCGGTCCTCGCTCATGTAGATGTCGCGGGTTCCGCCGTCGTCCGGAGCGGAGAAATACACGGTTTTGCAGTTCTTGGGGGCGTAGGTGGGGATGAGGCCGTCACCGCTGTCGAAAACGTTCGGAGTATTGCGGAAAGAACGGTCTGCAAAAGGGAAATACAGATAGAAGTCCTTGAGGGAGAACTGCTTTTTCATTACGGCCACGGGGGTCTGGCAGTTGTCCGAGAGGCTCATTGCGTTGAGGATGAGGCTGTACTCCGCTTCTATTTCCGCGGCCTGGGCGTCATCGGCCCACATCAGGGCCTGCTGGATAGCGCTCAAGGCTTCCTCGAAGTGATACGAAAGGCGGCAGGAGCGGGCCCTTGCGAGACGCTCCACGGGATCGGCAAGATGCACCATCGGCGCAATGGGGGTGTCCACGATGCGGATTGGAGAGAAGGTCATTTCCTCCTCGAGGCTCACCTTCTTGGTGAAAATCGCGTCCGCGCTGTAGGTGAAGAAAATCGTGTCCGGAATGGAGCGGATGACTCCACGGGCGGTGTCCAGCGAATCACGTCTGAGCACCAGAGTGTCCACCTGGGGATACCCTGGTTCCTGAGCCGCTGCAAAAATTGGAAAAACCAGCAGGAACAGGCTCAAAAGTGACGTTTTACGCTTCATTCACGGTCTTGAATATCATGCAAAATTAAGAAATAGTTCCGTATTTGTTCGTTTTCCGGAAAAAAATCGTAAATTTGTGCCCTTATTTACGTAAGTAAACAAATTTTAAAACAATAATTTTTATGCAAAGCAAAGGTGCAATCAGACTCGTAGCCATTCTGCTCGCCCTCGCATGCATCTGGCAACTGGCCTTCACAGCGGTAACCCGCATCCAGGAAAACAAGGCCGCCAAGACTGCAGAAGCGCTGGCACAGCAGTATGTAGACGAGAACGCAGTCGCCCCCGATGTCCTCGAATATGTCAAGGACTCCGTGGCAAACATCAAAAACCGTGCATACATCGATTCTATCGGTGCGGAAAAGGTTTATCTGGGCTACACTTACCAGGAAGTAAAGGAAAAGGAAATCAATCTGGGTCTGGACCTCAAGGGCGGTATGAACGTCATGCTGCAGGTCCAGCTGGAAGATATGGTGAAGGCTCTGGCCGGCAGCAATGTCTCCGATCCCGATTTCGTGAAAGCGATGGCAACCGCAAAGGCCAACAACGTGAACTCCAACCAGGACTTCATCGCCCTGTTCGGAGACGCTTGGAAGGCCCAGGCAGGCGGCCGTCGTCTGGCGGAGATCTTCTCCACCTTCGAACTTCACGACAAGGTTAAGGCGGAATCCACCGACGACGAGGTCCTGTCCGTGCTCCGCAGCGAATCCCGCAGCGCCATCGACAACTCGTTCAACGTGCTCCGTAACCGTATCGACCGTTTCGGTGTCACCCAGCCCAACATCCAGCAGGTAGGAACCTCCGGAAAGATCCTCATCGAACTTCCCGGCGTGAAGGATCCCGAGCGTGTGCGTAAGCTCCTCCAGGGCACCGCATCCCTCGAATTCTGGCCCACAATGCAGCTTCAGCCCGCCGTTCTCAGCGCGGCCGACGCCCGTGTGGCTGAAATCCTCAACGATCTGGACACCACCGGTGTGCAGGTTACCAATCCCCTGCTCAGCATCCTTTCCCCTTCGGGTTGGAACAGCAGCGCATGCGTAGGTTTCGTTGCCGGTGCAGATACCGCAATGGTTAACACCTACCTCGCAATGGCAAAGGACGTCCTTCCCCGCGGTTTCTGCGGAATGTGGTCCGTGAAGCCCAGCGAGTTCGTTTCTGCAGCAAACGTGTATGAACTTATCGCCATCGACAAGAGCGCTTCCCGCGACGGAAAGGCTCCCCTTGACGGTTCTTCAGTTACGGATACCCGCGTGAACTTCAACGGCGCACAGAAGGGCGGCAGCGGTGCCCCCTCCGTGTCCATGACCATGAACGCAGACGGTGCAAACGTCTGGGCCCACATGACCAAGGACAACATCGGCAAGCAGATTGCCATCGTCCTGGACGGCCTTGTGTATTCCTATCCCACGGTTAACACCGAAATCACCGGCGGTTCTTCCGAGATCACCGGTAACTTCGATGTTCAGGAAGCGGAAGACCTTGCCAACGTGCTCAAATCCGGTAAGCTCCCCGCCCCCGCATCCATCATTCAGGAGCAGGTGGTTGGTCCTTCACTGGGTAGCGCATCCATCAAGGCTGGTCTCATCTCCTTCCTCATCGCCTTCTGCCTGGTGCTCATCTACATGGTGTTCTTCTACCAGGGAGCAGGTCTCATCGCGGATGTCGCTCTGCTGTGCAACGTTCTTCTGCTGTTCGGTACCCTCGTAAGCTTCGGCGCCGTGCTCACCCTCCCGGGTATCGCCGGTCTCGTTCTAACCCTGGGTATGGCAGTGGACGCCAACGTTATCATCTATGAGCGCATCAAAGAGGAACTGGCTGCAGGCAAGGGCTTCTCCAAGGCTGTGGCCGACGGTTACAAGAACGCCTACTCCGCCATCATCGACGGTCAGGTGACCACCCTCCTCACCGGTATCATCCTTTATGTGTTCGGTTCCGGTCCCGTGCAGGGCTTTGCAACCACCCTCATCATCGGTATCATCACTTCCGTTCTCACCTCCATCTTCATCACCCGCATCATCTTCGATGACCGCATCGCCGCAGGCAAGACCGTAAGCCTTTCCAACAAGCTCACGGAGAACTTCCTCAAGCACACCAAGGTGGACTTTGTAGGTGCGAAGAAGTGGTCCTACATCATCTCGGGTGCACTTATCGTCATCTCCATCGCATCCATCTGCCTCAAGGGCTTCAGCTACGGTGTCGATTTCACCGGCGGCCGTACCTACATCGTGCGTTTCGACAAAGCCGTCACCGCGGAAGATGTCCGCGCAAAGGTGGAAGCTTCCTTCCAGGAGGCTGCCGTCGCACAGGGCGTGGACCAGTATTCGGTTGAGGTTAAGCAGTTTGGTGGCGATTCCCAGATGAAGATCACCACCCAGTACAAGAACAATGACGAAAGCTCCGCAGTAGATGCAGAGATCGAAGCCCTCCTGTTCAACTCCCTCCAGGAGTTCTACCAGGAAGAAATCACTCTCGAAGGCTTCACGTCCACCACAACGAACCCCAACGGTATCGTATCATCCGACAAGGTTGGTCCTACCATCGCAGCGGACATCACCCGCAGCGCGTTCATTGCGGTGTTCCTCGCCCTCATCGTGATCTTCGGCTACATCGCCATCCGCTTCCGCGGCTGGACATGGGGCCTCGGCGGCGTTGTGTCACTGGCACATACCGCTCTCATCGTCATCGGCTTCTTCTCGCTGTTCAACGGAATCCTTCCGTTCAACCTCGACGTAGACCAGACGTTCATCGCGGCTATCCTAACCATCATCGGTTACGCCATCAACGATAACGTGGTTATCTTCGACCGTATCCGCGAGCAGAAGAGCCTGCATCCGAAGGACGACTTCCGTACAACCGTGAACACGGCTCTCAACGCCACCCTCACCCGTACGGTTAACACTTCGGTATCCACCCTCCTGCCTATGCTTGCAATCGCCATCTTCGGCGGTGAAAGCATCCGCGGTCTCGCAGTCGCACTCTGCCTCGGTATCCTCATCGGTACCTACGCCTCCATCATGATCGGTACCCCCATCATGTACGACGCCACCACGGCAGCGGCAAAGCGCAAAGCCGAGAAGAAGTAAATCCCGCCCACGGGATTACACCAAACAGGGACAGCCCCCACGGCCGTCCCTGTTTTTTATGCCCACCCGCATTTGTGGCCCTTTTTTGTATACCGGCAAGGCGAATTGCGGGGTTCGCCAGCATTTTTGGGCCCAAAATGCTGGCCGGCAGCCCAAAACCGGGCCCCGACCTGCATTTTTTGGCCTATTTTGCTGGTCAACTGCCATTTTTGACACGCCCGCCAGCACTTTTGGGCTTTTTTTGCTGGCCAACAGGTTGTTTCGCGTTCCCCGTTGACAAAATCAAAACTGTTCCGTATATTTGTGATATGAACTTCGTACATCTTCACGTCCACACGCAATACTCTATCCTGGATGGCCAGGCGTCGATTGAAAACCTGTTTAACCGGGCGGAGGAGCTGGGTATGCCCGCCCTCGCCATGACGGATCACGGCAATATGTACGGCGTGAAGGAGTTCTTCAAGTTCGCCAAGAAGCACCCGTCCATCAAGCCCATCATCGGCTGTGAGATATACGTTTCCAAAGGGGATCACCGCATAAAGGAGAAGGGGTACTATCACCTTATCCTCCTGGCAAAGAACTACAAGGGCTACCAGAATCTGGTTAAGATTGTGTCGGAGGCCCATATCAACGGCATGTACTATCGGCCCAGGGTGAGTCACGAGGTTATCGAGAAGTATCACGAGGGGCTTATATGCTCATCGGCCTGTATTGCGGGAGAGGTTCCGCGCGCCATTATGGCAAGGGACTTCGATGCGGCGGAAAAGGCCATTGAATGGCACAAGAGGGTGTTCGGGGACGATTATTACCTGGAGGTGATGAAGCATCCCACCCGGGTGCCGGGCCTCAGCAACGAGCTGTACGAGAACCAGACTTTCTACTGCGGGGAGATTTTCCGCCTCGCCGCCAAGATGGGCGTGAAGGTGATCGCCACCAACGACTCGCATTTCGTGCGCAAGGAAGACGGCCCCGCGCACGACCGCCTCATCTGCCTCACCACGAATGCCGATATCAACGACCCCAACCGCCTCAGATACACCCAGGAAGAGTATCTGAAAGACGAAAACGAGATGGCGCAGCTCTTCCCGGACCATCCGGAGGCCCTTGCCAACACCCTCGAAGTGGCGGATAAGGTGGAGCGCTACGAGATCGACCGCGGTCACGTTCTTCCCCGCTTCGAGCTGCCGGAGGATTTCATGGCCGATATCGACAAGTACCTGGAAGAGTACAAAGACGTCATCGACGCCGGTAGCATGGACGAAAGGGGCAAGGCGCGCGGCGATGAATTCTGCCACAGCGTGGCCTATATGTGTAAACTCACGTATGACGGCGCGCGCAAACGCTATGGAGACACCCTTGACGAGGTTCAGCAGGAGCGTCTTGACTTTGAACTCAAGACCATCTCCCGCATGGGCTTCCCGGACTACTTCCTCATCGTGCAGGACTTCATCAACTGGGCCAAGAACAACGGCATCTCCGTTGGCCCGGGCCGTGGCAGTGCTGCGGGAAGCGCCGTAGCGTACTGCCTTGGTATCACCAATCTGGACCCTATCCGCTACGATCTTCTGTTCGAGCGTTTCCTCAACCCGGAGCGTATCTCCATGCCGGATATCGACGTGGACTTCGACGATGAAGGCCGATACAGGGTTATCCAGTACGTTCAGGAGAAATACGGCGTAGACCATATCTCGCACGTCATCACCTTCGGCACGATGGCGGCGAAATCGGCCATCAAGGATGTCGCGCGCATTTCGGGCCTGAGCATTGACGAGTCCAACCGTCTCACCAAGATGATTCCGGAGCGTCCCTTCACCCAGATGGAAACGGACGAGAACGGCAACAAGGTGGAGAAAACCTACAAGGTGAACCTCCGCAACTGCCTGAAGTACGTTCCGGAGTTCAAGAACGAGGCGGAAAACGGATCGGATCTGGTGAAAGACGTCATCAAATACGCCTGCGAGCTGGAAGGCTGCATCCGTCAGACGGGTATCCACGCATGCGCCATGATCATCGGCCGTGGAAACCTTACGGACTATATCCCCATCACCACCGGCACGGATAAGGCAACGGGGCAAACCGTTTGGGTGTCGCAGTACGAAGGCACGTATATCGAAGACGTGGGCATGCTGAAGATGGACTTCCTGGGCCTCCGTACCTTATCTATAATAAAGGAGTGCCTGCGCCTGGTGAAAGAGCGCTTCGGCAAAGACATCGACATAGAGGCCATCCCCATCGACGACAAGAAAACCTACGAACTCTACAGCCGGGGCGATACCAAGAGCGTGTTCCAGTTTGAATCGCCGGGAATGAAGGAGTGGCTGCAGAGGCTGCATCCGGAGCGCTTCGAAGATCTTATCGCTATGAACGCCCTATATCGGCCCGGGCCGATGGATTATATCCCCAACTTCGTCGCGCGCAAACGGGGCGAGGAAAAGATTGCCTACGACCTGCCGGAAATGGAGGAATACCTCCAGGAGACCTATGGCGTCACGGTGTACCAGGAGCAGGTGATGCTTCTGTCCCGGAAGCTTGCCGGGTTCTCACGCGGTAAGGCCGATAAACTCCGTAAGGCGATGGGCAAAAAGCAGCTCACCGTGCTGGAAGGCCTGTATGACGACTTCAAGAAAGGCGGCGTTGAGAATGGCCTGCCGGAAGCCACGCTGGACAAAATCTGGAAAGACTGGCGTGCTTTCGCGGAATACGCCTTCAACAAGAGCCACGCCACCTGCTATGCCTGGGTGAGTTACCAGACGGGCTGGCTAAAGGCCCACTACCCGGCGGAATTCCAGGCGGCAAACCTCTCCAACCAACTCTCCAACATGACGGAAATCATGGAGATCATGGACGACTGCAAGCGTTCCGGCATCAAAGTGCTGAGTCCGGACGTGAACGAGTCGGAGAGCGGGTTCACCGTGAACAAAAAAGGCGAGATCCGCTTCGGCCTTGGCGGAATCAAGGGCTTCGGCGGCAACGTTGTGGAGGCGATCCTTACTGAACGCTCGGCCAATGGTCCCTTTGCCGATTTGTACGACTTCGTGGAGCGCATGGCCGGCAGCGTGAACCGCAAGAGCCTGGAATCCCTTGTGAGCGCCGGAGCCATGGACGGCTTCGGCTATAAGCGCGCGCAGTACTTCTTGCCCGGCCGCAGCGGCGAACCGTTCCTGGACGAACTGGCCCGATATGGGGATCTGTACCGCAGCGACACTGTGGATGCCGCCGCCTCGCTGTTTGGCGATATTGAGGAAATGAAACCGGAGCGCCCGGTTATTCCGGACCTTATCGGCGAGCCGGAAATCCTGGCGGAACTGCAGAAAGAGAAGGAACTCGTGGGCATGTACCTCAGTTCTCACCCGCTGGACCGCTACGATTTCGAGATGAAGGCGTTCACCAACTGCCAGCTGGCGAACATGGGCGCGCTTATCAACGAGTGTGAAAGCGCCCGCAAAACCGCCAAGGTGTGCGCCGCCGGCATCGTAACGGACGTGAAACAGCTCACAACCCGAACCGGTAAGCCATATTCACGCACCCTCATCGAAGACTATAGCGGCAGTTACGAACTGTCCTTGTTCGGCAAGGACCACGAGGCTTTCATGCAGTATATGCAGCCCCACGCGGCGCTTTTCCTGGAAGGCGAAGTGGGCGAAAAGTTCTTCCTCAAACCGGAAGAGCGCGCCCAGGGCAAAACCGTGCCTTACGTGTTAAAACTAAAGAAAGTCACCCTCCTTGGGAACCTCACGGACGACATGATGAAGGAATTCACCCTGAACATCAACACATCCGTGCTGGATACCGCAATGATAGCCTCCCTGCAGAAACTTCTCAAGCACCACAAGGGATCCATTCCCCTGAACGTGTATCTGGTAGACAATTCCACAGGTTACCGCATCCTCTTCTATTCACGAAAAATCAGTGTGGCGGTAACGTCCGCCTTCATTGACGACCTCCACCGTCTTGGCCTCGACAGCTACGAGGTGGTGAGGAAGTAGCGGTACGCAAAAATAGGCCGTTTTTGATGATCGGGGCCAGGTTTTGAGCCGCCGGTCTGCATTATTGGGCCCAAAATGCAGATGGGCACGCCTTTTTGCCTTGCCCGTACGCAAAAACAGGCCCAAAATGCGTATGAGCATAAAAAACAGGGGCGGCCGTGATGGTCGTCCCTGTTTTAGATGTAAATCGCGATGATCTTACTTCGCGAGCTTGAAGCCGATCTTGTAGCTGTCGAAGCCGTCGGCAAGCTTGGTGATGGTGCCGAGGGAGCCTTCGCTCTGGCCGATCTTGGTTGCAACCTTCTTGAGGAAGGCGGCGGTGCGCTGTGCAGGGAAGAGGATCTTTGCGCCGGATGCGGTGCTCTCCAGATTGCCGGTGAGGGTGAAGAACTGCATGTTCTTACCGAAGGTGAGGGTTACGGTTTCCTCGTTGTTACCCACCTTGAAGGTGCCGGGCAGAGGAATTCCTGCTACGGTCCAGATGAAGGTTTCCGTGTCGCGGTCGAAAGTAACCGTCATGCTGCCGGGCTGGATGCCGATCTTTGCGAGATTGTCGTCCACCTTGCCTTCAATTGTGGTGGAAACTGCAGAACCTGCGAGGTTGTTCACCACCGAGCCGTTGGTTTGGGAGATTGAAACGGCAGAACCGGCATAGCTGTAGGTTCCGTTCAGGGAAATGGGAGCGGAATACACTACGGAGCCGCCTGTAAGGGAGGAAAGAAGATCCGTGATAGTGGAACCCAGGGAAAGGTTCTGGGCATTTGCCTGCACCGAAATAGCGGCTGCGAGGGCTACGATTGTAAGGATTCTTTTCATATCAGTTTGGACTATTATTAATTTCTAAAATGGTCTTTCAGCCCGTAAATATACATATTTTTTGTTACAAGTGCTAAAAAACTTTATTCTGCAGCATCGGGCCAGCCCTGAGCCTTTACCTCCATTTCCAGGCCGTCCGGTGTAACCAGAGACACGCCTGCCTCCGGAAGGGCAAGATGACCGATGATGTCGAAAGTCTGGAAATCGCGGCGGAACTTCTCCATGGACAGAATGGGCACAACCAGCAGCAACCGGCAGTCGTCCCCTCCGTTCATGGCCGCAGAGACGGGGTCTATATCCAGTTCCTTTCCAAGCTGGAAGCTGTTGCCCTCGAACGGGATCTTATCGGCATAAACCTTGGCGCCGAGGCCCGTGGAGCGGGAAATGCGCTTGAGGGCATCGGCAAGGCCCCGGGTTACAAAGAGCGCTCGGGAAGGATAGATCCCGGCGTCTTCCAGCTTTGCCACAACGGAAGAATCTAGCTCCGGACGCAGATAATCGCCGATTATCATTTTATAGGCCGACATATCCGGCTGCCCCTTTCCGGAGGCGAACTGCTCCGCCCCCTTCTCCAGCATCCTCAAGCCCAGATATGCCGCTCCGAGAGGCCCGGAAACGCAAATAAGGTCCTTGCTCTTCGGCTCAGGACGGCGGGACGAAGTGATCTGCGACCTTTCTCCAAAGGCCGATACGCTCACGTACAATCCGTTCCCGGACGGTTGCAGATCCAGCTTCACGGCGTCGTATCCATGTTCTTTTGCCGCCACGGCAGCGCCCATCCAGATATCCCTCACCTGGGGAAAATCCAGCTTTGCCGATACCCCCAGCACCAGGCTAAGCGTGCGCGGATGCGCCATCGCGGCGTACAGTTCACCCGTAGCCTCAACCACGCATTTATATCCCAGATGCTTCAGCGGAAAATACACCAGGTTGAAATCCAGCCCCTCCAGGAACATCCTTTGGGCCGATACTTCCGCGCCTCCTTTTGGGCTGCGGAACTCCAGGCTATCCACCCGCTTGTATGCCGACAGGCCGTAGAGCTCGTCTATCGCGCCTACGACTCCGATGTCGCTAAAACTCTTTTGATCCATAAGATAATCCATTAAAAAGGCCACAGGCTTTTGTGCCCGTGGCCTTGTAACTGTAGTTTACTCCTTATCGGAGCTGGAATACCACAGGGAAGGTGTAGGATACCTTCACCGGGCGTCCCCTCTGCTTTCCGGGAGTCCACTTGGGTGAACTCTTGATAACACGGATAGCTTCTGCGTCAAGGGCAGGGTCCACGCCGCGGACAACTTTCACTTTGGTAACGCTTCCGTCGGGAGCGATGGTGAACTGGGTGATAACCTTACCGGATACGCCGTTTTCCTTAGCGATTTCGGGGTATACGATGTGCTGTGCCACCCATGCGTTGAACTCGTCCGTGGTACCTCCCATGAAGGACGGCGGATCTTCCACCAACTGGAAAGGAATTTCTTCCTCTTCCACTTCCTCTTCCACAACTTCCTCTTCCTTATATTCCGCGATTTCGTATGCGGTGTCGTCGTCTTCCAGGTTCAGGAACATATCGTCGTCGATCTGGATGTTGTCGTCAACGATATCGATCTGGTCCGACAGGACGGGGATAGCGGGAGCCTCGGGGGGCGGAGGAGGGGTTTCCTGCTGAATGGCAACCATTTCTTCTTCGATGTTCACCTGGGTGGTATCTTCGAGAACGGCTACCTGCTTGTCGCGGGAGGAGAATTCAAAGCCTCCGTACACGACGCCGAGGGCGACCACCAGGCCGATCTCGGTGAAAAGGAGCTTCTTGTTTTCAAGGCTCGCTTTCGGGCTTTTCTTTACTTCCATGATACAGTCGTTTTAAATTGTTTTCTTACTGCAAAGTTCGCCATTATTATTTACGCGCGCAACTTTTTTCATGAAAACAATCTCTCACAACGTAAAAATAACCCACTGAAAACCAATAGGTTACATAAAAATCAAAATCTAAAATCTCTCACAACCCTCCCTTTCATCTCTCTTACACGAAAAAACCTATTCGTTTCGCTGACTAAAACTCCACTACTGGTTTTTTCTTACGAGGTTGAGCCAGTCGTAGAAGAAGCTGTAGGAGTGGAAGGTCCAGCAGAAGAGGGGGAGGCTTATCCACCAGGGGGTGAGGAAGCCAAGGAGAAGGCCCCAAAGCAGAAGGATTATGGGGGTGCCGACGAGTTTAGCGCCGTAGCGGGCGGTGTTGCAGAAGGCTTTGTCCTTGATCTTTTTGCAGAGGCTCTCCGCCGTAGCCCATAGAGGGAGGCTTAGAATGGCGCTAAGAATAAACAGAGGGAGCGTCAGAGCGGCCAGCAGCAGGCGGGGCCAGCGGGGGCGATGGGGCTGGGAGGCCTGCCATGCGGCGAAGGCCGCGTCGTAGTTTTCATCGTCCGGGAAATAGAGGATGAGCTTCGACAGGCGGTCGTGCAGTTCCTGCTGGATTTTAGCGTACAAATCCCTGTCGCAGAGGCCCTCGTTGGCTTTCAGGAGCGCGTTCACGTCGATGGGCTCTCCGTAACGAAGCCTGGACGTGCCCCTGTAATGGAACCAGTCGCTGTACTCGATCCCGGCCGGGACGATGTATGTCTGGCGCTTGGAGGCGGAATCGATGGCAATGCGCGCAATGCCCTTTCGAATAGGCAGAAGGGAATGTTTAGGCCGATGGGTGCCTTCCGCAAAGAGGCAGAAGGGCACGCCGTTGGCGAGCACGTCGTCTATCTCCAGAAGGATGTCCCGGTTTCGGGCCACCTCTTCCTTGGTGTCGCGGCTACGGGCGATGGGGACGATTCGGAGGAAACGGAGGATGGCCGCCACCTTGGGCTTACGGAAGATATCCGCCCGCGCGCCGAAAACGGTGCGGTCACGCCTGCTCCGCAGAACCACCAGCGCATCCATAAGCGTATTGGTGTGGTTAGGAGCGATGAGAACGGCGCCATCTTCGGGCAGCGAGCCCTCCACGCGGGCGCAGCGGTAGCTGTTACGCGTGCAGGCATCGACATAAGGCCTCAAAAAAGTGTAAAGGCCGTTTTTCCTCCAAATCTCAGGCATCTCCCTGTTTCTTGCTTCGGTTGAAGATTGTAGCCACAGTAAGACCTGAAATGATGTGCCAGATTCCCCACCATGCAGTGATAACCAGCATGCCGCCGTGAGGCGGGAAGCCAGCGAAGAGGCTGGTTCCCAGCATAAGCGCAAGGCCAAGGCCGCTGTTCTGAATGCCGGTTTCGATGGTGAGGGTGCGGCGGTCGCGGAACGGCACTTTGGCTATTGTTCCAACGCCGTAGCCGATGCTAAGCGCCAACAGGTTATGGATGAGCACAACCAGGAAGATGTACTTGATGCACTGCAGGAACGCCTTGATGTTGCCGGTGAATGCCAGCACCACCATGGCCAGGAAGAACACGATGGAAATCCACTGCAGGGGCTTCTTCAAGGCGTTTGCCACCTTGGGCAGATACTGCGAAGTGAGGATACCCAGCGTGAGGGGAATACCCAGCAGGATGAAGATTGTCTTGAACACATCCCAAAGCGGTATCACCAGCGTGGGAACCTCCGCTGCAACTGCAGCGGTGTGCAGGTACAGATTGCCCCAAAGCCAGAAGTTGAACGGGGTAAGGAGCACCGCCAGTGCCGTGGAAATGGCCGTGAGGCTCACAGAAAGCTCGATATTGGCCTTGCCCAGCGACGACATGAAATTGGAGATGTTTCCTCCGGGGCAGGATGCCACCAGGATCATGCCCAGTCCCATCATCGGCGAAATCCAGCTGCCCATCACAAGGGCCAGGAGGAATGTCATCGCCGGCAGCAGCACCAGCTGGCAAAGCATTCCCAGAAGGGCCGATTTGGGCTTTTTGAACACTTCCACGAACATCTTTGGCTTGATTCCAAGCGCCACTCCAAACATCACGAAGGCCAGCACGATGTTGATCGTGTTCATGCCTCCGGCATTCATCGTTACATCAATCTGATCGATTGTTGCAGCTACTTCCTGTGTCATATCTTATCTGAAAAAATTGTTTACCCAATCTCTATCCACCGTGGCAAAGCCCTCCGACGGAGCCGCCCCGGGGTTTCTCGCAAGGATGGCCCTTGCGTCTTCATATACGTTAAAGCCGATGTTCACGGCCTGCATGCTGCCGTTAAAGGGGAAAGCCAGCACCAGGTCGTTATCGGCCCCCTCCATCCTCACGAAACGGAACTGAGCATCCGCGGCCGACGGGGCTTTCTGCGCCATTTCCATCGCGGTTACGTACTTGCAGAGCTCCATCACGGCGTCGTCCAGGCCCGCTTCGAAGATGTTCACCTTCTCCACCAGGGCACCGGGCTCCGTCACGCGCCGGAGCGTATACCCGGGGAGTCCCTTCACGGCCTCTGAAACGGCCGCGGGGGGTGTGCTGCCGTCCGGCAGGAGCCATATCATCAGTTTTCGTGCGGGGTCGTGATACAGAGTCTGGAAGCGCAAAAGATTGCGCTGGCCGCAGCAGGGGCACTCCCACACGAAGAGGGAGCCGTCGCGGACCCGGGCCTTCAGCTCCGGATTTTCCGCCACGTTTATACCGTGAACCTCCTCTACGCTGCGCTTATAGCCGCAGTTTCTGCACTCCGCATCCATCCCCTAGAATCCAACATTAAGCACCGGGCCGATGTAGAAAGGCCTTTCAAGGCCAAGGGCATCGGCAAAGAACTCATATCCGTCTCCCCCGTTGTATGCGGCTCTGAGGCCGATTTTCAGCGAACCCGACAGCATCAGCAGCTTCGTGAAATGTACGTTGATGTCCATGCCTGCGCTGTAAAGCGTCTTTGCTTCCGTGGGAAGATTCGGATTATTGATGAACTTCACCCTGGTGAGATCCAGGAACGGCACGAATTCGAAGTTGCGGATATACACATAAGGAGTGATATGCGTTTCGATGGACAGTGCCGGAATCGCATAGTCCAGCGACAGGGTGTACTGCTCCGGGCAGATCCTGTTCATCAGAACCCCAACTCCGTCTTCGCTGAGACCGCGGGGAGAAAGGTCTTCCGCAAGACCGGCCCAATAGGTGTTGGCCGTCATCAGGTCCATCGGGCTGTACTGTGCCTGGAGGCCGATTTTAAGCCCCTGGGGCCTGAACAGGCCGGGAAGATATCCGTAGAGGTTCCCGTACCATACGGTGCTCATCAGGTTGTCTTTCACGCTGAGGTCCACCCCCACGCCAAGCCTTGGCATCACCTGGGACGGCGCCATCGAAACCTGCGTGGCCGCACTTATCCTTGCCTCCGCGACGAAGCTGCTCGCCACTCCGGAGAGGTAGTTGTCGGCCGTTTCGTTATAGCTGTCCGTTTCCGGATCGTAGTAGACTTTCTTCGCCGGGAAATAAAGCAGGTCCGTTGAAGACGTGAGACTCAGCGAAGGCCTCACCGACGTGTTCCAGCCGCCTCTTGTGAAGTTGAGGGGCAGCGACACCGTTACCTTTCCGCCGAAGTACGTTTTGGGGCGTTTGATGCGAGTATCCTGATCGAAGAGCGTCTTAAGGAAGAGGCTGTCGCGGTCTACGTCATACCAGTGCTGGAGGATTGCCGACGGGCGGTCGCCAATGTCCACGGCAAAGTCGAACACCGGATACAGGCCCGTATAATGCAGCCTTCCGTGCAAACCTGCGGAAATCTTTCCTTCCTTGGCGGGATTGGCATGTACGCTAAGGCCGATGGTGCCGCTCGCCGTTCCCGTGAGGTTCTGATAGAACGCAGTTGCGCCAAGCGCCATCCTTTGGAAAGTATATTCCGAGTACGACGCGTTGAAATAGTCCGTGTTGTAATACAGCGGCATCCAGGAGTGGATGTGGATAAGATGGCCAAGTTTGTTGTATGACTGGGGGGCCGATATCGACACGGGATGCTCCGGCTTCGTGGTTGTGATTACGCTGCGAAGGGTGTCTTCCTGGAGGGAGAGTTCATCGGCAATGGCATAGGTGTGCACCTGTTTCGGATCCACCGCCACCGAGATGTTCTCATCGGCCTTGGAAAGAAGGCGCCCGTGGGGCTGGAGGGCCGCGAAATACATTTCTTCACCCAGGAAGAAGGGCTCCGTGGCGCCGTATTTCGTGTTGGTCTTTCGCACGAGCTTGCGCGTGTCCGGGTTGAAGCAGTAGATTTCGTTGGTGCCGTTGCGGTCGCTGGAGAGATACACCCCGTCCGAGCGGGTGTTGAAATTGCGAACCTTGGCGTGAGTGGGCGCCATCACTGTCTGGATGGTGGAGAAATCCGTGAGATACAGGCCCATGCCCTTTTCGCTGAGACCGCCAAGAAGGAGCTTGCCGTTCCAGAATGCCGGCTCCGTGAACTGGAGGCCGTCCGGGGCGCTTATGCTCTTTATTTCCTGTTGTGTGTCGATGTCAAATACCACGGCGCGGCATCCGCCCTTTGTGGGGAATTCGATCGCCGCCAGGTATTTGCCGTCCGGGGAAACGGCCGGGTTGGTATATCGGCCTTCCTTTGTGAAACTGGTGACCTTCTTTGTGATCACGTTCATCATCCGGATACGGGAATCCTGCTCCATGTCCCATCTGGCGTCCGGAATCTCTTCCGACCAGAAGATGCATTTTGCGTGCTCCGACCACGCCAGGCGGCTGTCGGAGGAGAACGGCCTCAAAGCCTTGATGCCATGACTGCCGATTTCCACAAGCTCCGGATCCCTGTTCAGGCCAACCCTCACGGCCAAGATGCGGTGATTGTTGTTAATCGCCACAGCGCCCCGGTATGTGGTATAGCCGCGCTTTTCCGGTGTGAGGATGTCCAGGTTCTGGAAGGGACCGCGAACCTCATCATCCTTTTTCCATTCTTCCTGGAAGGCTGCAACGAGCTCCGGCCAGGTTTTGTTGAAGGATTTGCCAGAGAACGACTTTGTGGTGGCCTGCAGGGCATTCATGCCCTTGAACGGGCGGGCCACCCTGTTCATATAATACGCCGTGAAAAGTGGCGCGTCATAGGCTGTTCTCACACCTGCGGTGGTGAGATAGCCCAGGGCATAGTGGTCCGGGGTGTATTTGTTCAGGGAACCCCAACGCCAGCGATACCAGTTGCGGATGTCTCCATTATCGAAGGCCATGCGGTAATAGGCCATGAAATCCGCGGTTCTGCCTCGGCCGGATTCCGTGAGGGCCGTTTCCGCAACTACGGCGTCGCCCTCAAGTATGGAGGCGCTGGCATATAGGCTTTCCACAAGGGTGGGCCCGATCTCCCCGAACGGGGTGTACAGCCAGTTCCAGAAGCCGCTGTAGCCCACCTGCTGCTGGGCGACATGACGGTTTTCGTGAATGGCAAGATTCAGCTCCCAGGGAATTGGGGCCAGCAGCCCGTATGAATCCGGCAGTGTGTACAGCTCCATCCTGTGGGGAGCGCCCACAACCGCGCCGTTGGATTCCCCGGTGAAGGGGTGCATCACAACCGGCATGGGGCTGGAGAAGAACTGATTGGGAAGGAACCCCACGGTGCGCCCCACGTCGTAACGGTACTGCTGCAGGAGCGTGCCGTAGCGTATTGCCAGGGAACCCAGCCCCACCGGGTAGATTATCCTGTAGTCCGGTGTGTCGATATACTGCCACTGAATGGTTCCGCGCTCGCTTCCGAGCGTGGCGAACTGGGCGTGGGCCGAAGTTACAGTTATGGCGGCAGTGATTGCCGCCATAATGAGTTTTTTAAAGTTTACGTGCACCATCGCTGATTACAACATCATACACCTTGGGAGCGTGGCCGAATTTGGCCTCGAACTGCTCTTTGGCCGCTTTCACGAACGGCTCGTAGAGTTCTTCCTTCACCAGGTTGATGGTGCAGCCGCCGAAACCGCCGCCCATCACGCGGGAACCCGTCACGTCCATCTTGCGGGCGAGTTTGTTAAGGAAGTCCAGCTCTTCGCAGGACACTTCGTACAGGCGGCTCATGCCGAAGTGCGTCTGATACATCATTTCGCCCACGGTCTCATAGTCGCCGCGCTCAAGGGCGTCGCAAACATCAAGAACCCTCTGAACCTCGCCGATGACGTATTCCGCGCGAAGGAAGTCTTCCTCCGGGATATCTTCGCGCACTTCGTCCAGCCATACGCGTTTTGCGTCGCTGAGGAATTCCACCTCCGGATGGTTCTTGCGGATAGCCGCTGCCGCGTTTTCGCAGGAAGCGCGGCGCTTGTTGTATGCGCTGGATGCCAACTCGTGCTTTACGCAAGAGTCTATGAGAACCAGCTTGTAGCCTTCCGGATTGAAGGGGAAGTATTTGTATTCCAGGGTTTTGCAGTTGAGACGGATGAGCGAGCCCTTCTTACCGAAGATGGACGCGAACTGGTCCATGATGCCGCACTTCACGCCTGCGTAGTTATGCTCCGTGCTCTGGCCGATCTTCGCGAGCTCGAACTTGTCGATATTGTTCTTGAAGATATCGTTCAGAGCGAAAGCGAAGGTGCTCTCCAGGGCTGCGCTTGAGCTGAGGCCCGCCCCCAGGGGTACATCGCCGGCAAACACGGTGTTGAAACCCTCCACCTTGCCGCCTCGCTTGATGGTTTCCCGGCACACACCGAAGATGTACCTGGCCCACTGCTGCTCCGGCTTGTCTTCCTCGCCCAGGCCGAACTCCACAAACTCGTCGTAGTCCATCGAGAAGGCCTTCACCTTCTGCGTCCCGTTTAGCTTGATTTCCGCCATGATTCCGCAGTCTATTGCGCCCGGGAACACGTATCCGCCATTATAATCGGTATGTTCGCCAATCAGGTTTATACGCCCCGCCGATGCATAGAACACACCGTCCTGGCCGAACAAAGTCTTGAATTTCTCCTGGATTTTTGTTTTCATATTGGTTCTTGGTTTTGGTCTATCCGCAAATATAATCATTTTTCCTCACTTTCACCATCCCTACCCGAACCTCTCTTCCTTAATAATACGCTACACATTGCACGTGTCTTAGCACGTGTCTTCCCCACCCTTCCGCCACGTAGGCCTCACTACACATTGCATGTGTCACGGCCCTCCTGCCTTCCAGGGCCGCCCAGGCCACATCCGCCGTTACACATTGCACGTGTACCCCCCGTCCAGAGCCACGGAGACCTCACTACACATTGCATGTGTCACGGTCCACCTGCCTTCTACGGCCGCGTGGAACCCTTCGCTTTCTACACATGTTATGTGTCGCCACCAAAAAGCGAAACAAATGGCACTCTCAACACCGCCGGACTTTTTTTCTTTATCTAGTTTTATCTTTTTTTAAACACACGGCCATATACTTTATACATTACTCACACTCTTTAATCACTCATTTCTCTTTAAGCTTTAAGAATTATTTTTTCTAAACAAAAGTTTTTTCTTTAGAAGACCGCCTCGTATAAAGAAAAAGTTTTTCTGTTTTTTAACAAGGTGTATTGCATATTCCGTTAACTTGTGTGCATGAAAAACGTACTCGCAGCAATATGCCTCCTAGCATCGGTGATTATCCCGCAGCAACGGGAGACGCGCATTATGTTCTGGAATCTGGAGAACTTCTTCGACTGGCACAACGACAGTACCAGCGTGTCCGATGCGGAGTTTTCTTCGCGTGGGGCAAGGCATTGGACCCGCAGGCGGTTTCAGGCAAAGAGCAACGCGATCGCCAAGGGTATACTTTGGGCAGGTGCGCCGGAAATAATCGGCCTGGCCGAGGTGGAGAACAGCTTTGTGCTTCGCCGCTTGATTCAGATGACCGCCCTGCAGAAGCTGGATTATGAAATTGTGCACTACGATTCTCCGGATAGCAGAGGAATAGACGTGGCGCTGTTGTACCGGCGCAACTTCCTAACGCTGCTGGATTCCAAAGCATGCCATATCTACGAAGACACAACCATATTAGCCACGCGGGACATTCTGCTGGCAACATTTATGGACGAAGAAGGAGAGCCGCTCGCCGTCCTGGTTAACCATCATCCGTCGAAATATGGAGGCGCGGAAGAATCTGACGCGCGGCGCCGGATGGCCGTATCGGCCTTAAACCATCTTGTCGATTCGCTAAAACGGGCCGATGTCCCCCGCATTGTGGCAATCGGCGATTTCAACGACACGCCCGACAACGCCATATACGGGATTCTGCCGATGGAGAATCTGTCGATGCCGCTGTTTCAGAGCGGTCAGGGCACGATTCGCTATGAGGGTGAATGGGAGCTCATCGACCTGTGTTTCGTTACCGGCATTCCGGCATCGGCCCTGGAAATCCTTTACATCCCTTTTCTTATGGTACCCGACAAAGCGCATGGCGGACAAAAACCCCTGAGAACATATTCTGGGCCGCGATATTTGGGAGGAGTATCAGACCATTGCCCGATTTTATTAACTATTCCATGATTATGCCAAACTATCACATCAGCTTCTCCTCACACAAAGAAGTCCTGTTCAGAAACCGGGACGATATTAACTCCTGGTTCAACTGCTTCTGCTCGGCATTATGCAAAACAGACAGCGCCTGTTATACTGAAACGGCGATGAGCGACCATCATCACTCCTGCTGTAGAACCAAGGCCCCTTGGGAAATAATACGGATAAGCCGCGATGCCTACTCTAAACTCTTCAATAACAAATACAAGCGCAAGGGCCCATTGGGAGAGCGGGGTGTGTTTTACGATGAACTTATCGGCGCCAATCATACTCTTGCCGCTTTTTCATATAGTTTGCGTAATGCTCAGCATCATGGTGTCGTGGGCAGTCCCTTTGAGTATCCACACTCCTCCATTAATTGTTATTTCCGCAAGGAATTGGGAAAGAACTTTTACCCGCCAAAACTCCTTAACCCGGCACAAATCCGAAGCGTTTTGTCGCCGAGGGCCGAATTCGACCCCAGTTGGAAAATGAGCGAAGAGGGTGTCTTTCTGAGAGAATCCGTGGTCGATGTCGCTGCCGTCGAAGCTGCCTATGGCACCGTAAGAGCCTTCAATTATTATATGAGCCGGAAAAGTGCCGAGGAATGGAGCAGGGAACAGGAAGAAGACGATGGGTCGATGTTGCCGATTACCCTGAATAATTTCGAGAGGTCTCTGTATTCTGGCGATGCCAATAGTTTTGCTAAAATGCTGAGAAACGAGACTTCCCGAAAATCCGTATTTAACATCAACGATCTGGATCTCTGTGCTCTTATTGACAACACTTATGTTCCACAGTTCGATGTTGATTCTGTATACCAGTTGACCCTGTGGCAAAAGAACAAAATTGCAAACTTGTTGATGAACAAGTATCATCCAGGATATTCACAACTTAAACGATGCCTTGCGTTATGATATATACTGCACATAGCATGTGTATGGGCACTTCCGGTTTCTGAGAATGTTGACTCCAGTAGGGCTGACTTCAGTAGTGAAGGCCTGTTCCCGCTACACATAACATGTGTAGTAGGAGATGTGCTCTCTGGTGGCCTGGAATGCGTTTGTGCTTTTACACATAACATGTGTATTAGCCCATACGTTATGGTACACATGCAATGTGTAGTAGCAGATGTGCCACACATGGCGCTGAGTGGCTGATGGGACATTACACATGATATGTGTAGGGCGCAGCCTGGAACTGAGGGTGGGGGGGACACATAACATGTGTAGAACGAAATGTGCCACACATGGGTGTAGAATGCAGGTGATGTATTACACATGCAATGTGTAAGGGGCTATACGCGGCGTCTGGGAGGGGGTACACGTGCAATGTGTAAAAGAGAATCGGCCTCTGGGGCTCGTCAGGGGCCGATACGAGGTTACACATGCAATGTGTAGCGGTAGCAGCGGCAGCGGTAGTAGCGGTAGTAGCGGTAGCAGCGGTAGTAGCGGTAGCAGCGGTAGCGGTGGCAGCGCTGACAGCGGTGGAGGGGGAAGAGTGGGGCACTGAAGCAATGCCCGTTCCAGGGACCGGTTACACGTTGAACAGGAAATGCATGATGTCGCCGTCCTGCACAACGTAGTCCTTGCCTTCGACGGCAAGGCGGCCGGAGGCGCGGAGGGCGGATTCCACCCGGGCGCCGGCGTCGCCGCGAAGCTCGTCGGCGGACATGCCGCGGGCGCAGGAGACGAAGTCGTCGTACTTTATCACTTCCGCGCGGATGAAGCCGCGTTCGAAGTCCGTGTGGATAACGCCTGCTGCACGTGGTGCCTTGTCGCCCGCGCAGATGGTCCATGCACGGCACTCATCGGCCCCAGCGGTAAAGAACGTCCTCAAACCCAGAAGCTTGTACGCACCCTGGATAAGACGCACTACGCCGCTCTCCGAAAGGCCCATCTCCTCCAGGAACATCTGCCTGTCCTCGTATTCCTCGATTTCAGCAATCTCGGCTTCCGAGCGGGCCGCCAGCACCAGAATCTCGCCGGAACCGGCAACAGCCTCGCGAACGGCATCCACATAAGCATTGCCGGAAACGGCCGATGCCTCATCCACGTTGCACACGTACATCACGGGCTTATTGGTGAGAAGATACAGCTGCTTTGCCATCTCCTCCTCTTCCGCATTCTCGGGCACTACCTCGCGGCAGGAACGGCCCTGCAGCAGCACCTCGCGGTACCTCAACAACAAAGCAAGCAGCTTCTTCGCCTCTTTGTCGCCGCCGGTGGTTGCCATCTTCTCCACCTTCTTGATACGGTTCTCCACCGTCTCAAGGTCCTTTATCTGGAGTTCGGTGTCCACAACGCCCATGTCGCGCACGGGATCCACGGAACCGTCCACGTGCACGATATTGCCGTCGTCAAAGCAGCGCAGAACGTGCAGGATAGCATCGCACTCGCGGATATTGGCAAGGAACTGGTTTCCAAGGCCCTCCCCGTGGGAGGCGCCCTTAACCAGCCCGGCGATATCCACAATCTCTACCGTAGCGGGAATAGTGCGTTTGGGCTGGCAGATATCGGCCAGAACTTCCAGCCTCTTGTCCGGCACGTTGGTGGAACCAACATTGGGCTCTATGGTGCAGAAAGGGAAATTCGCGCTCTGGGCTTTCCCGGAGCTTACGCAGTTAAAAAGAGTAGACTTGCCCACGTTGGGCAAGCCTACTATACCACATTTCAAAGACATAGCCTTCTACTAATAAAATCTTGCACGGTTGTCCTTCACGCCGTCCTCTTCCATCATGATGGGGAGGATCATCTGTGAAGTGTAGGACTGGAGCTGGCGCTGATAGGCGCGGGCGTCGCCCTCCGTGTAATAGGCTCCGGTGTTGCGCTCCGTCACGCGGAACACATACACGCCATAGGAACCTGCCACAGGGCCGCTGATTTCACCGTCCTTTGCCGATGCGATTGCGCCCAGGAACTTGGGATCCAGGGAGCGGGACGACATTGCAGAGAATGCAACATCGTTCTGGGTGCTCACAGTGGTCTCGAGTTTTTCTGCGATAGCCTCCATGGAAGTGAGGCCGGCAATTTCATCCGCAATCTCGGAAGCGCGCTTTGCAGCGTACTTCTCTGCATACAGGCGGCTCTTGATGTCGGCGGCAACTTTCTGCAGGGGCATGTAACCTTCCTTGGAAGCCTCTTTGATGGCTACCACGAAGAAGTACTTGTTGTCCACGGTGATAACGTTGGACACCTTTCCTGCCTTGTTGTCGAATGCCCAGCGGGTGATTTCCTTTGCATGGCTGATTGCGCCATAGGAATCCGTAGCCTCGCTGATGTTGAGGCTGTGGGCGTACACCTTTGATGAATCCTGTGCTGCGGCGAAATTCTCCAGCTTGCCACCTGCGATAGCAGCGAAGCGGCTAGCCTTGTTGTAAGTGGTGTTGTGGGTTGCGCTGCTGGGAACAATCTCCTTCTCGAAGATTGCCACCTGCTTCTTGGCAACGGGGGCGGTGGTCTTCACAACCTCTACCACATGGATGCCATAGTCGGTAGTGGCGATGAAAGGAACGCCTTTCTTTGCCGTGAAAGCGGCCTCGAACCCGGGGAGAAGGTTGTTCTGGGTCATCCATCCAAGGTTGCCGAGTTCACCGTCGAAACGGTTGTTCTGGTCCAGGGAGTGCTTTTCTGCGAGCTCGGTGAAGTTGCCGGGCTTAACCACGGAAAGGATGCTGTCTGCAAGGGCCCTCTGATCTGCACGGAGCATGATGTGGCGCACCTGTACAGAATCCGGAACCTGAGCCTGGGCGATTACGCGGGCTGCGTAAAGAACGTTGTCCGACATGAACACGGGCGAAGTGCCTGTACCGTTAGCCGCAACGAACTTCTCAACCTCGCTATTGACGGAATTGAGTTCGCCTGCCTTGTACCAACGGTCGGAATACGACTTGTCGGAGTTAAGCTGCAGGAAGGAGCGGAGATTCTCCGTTGTGGAGAATTCGTCCCAAAGGGCTGCGAAAGCTTCGTTCTGCTGAGCGATATCCTCCTCGGAAGGAGTGACCTCGAATACAACATATTCCACAACGCGACCGGCGTCCTGTTTGAACATCCTGTCTTTGTTGTCGTTGTAGAACTTCTTGATTTCGGCATTGGAAACGACGACGGTGGAATCCTGCTGCATGAAGGAAAGGGGAACCATCACGAACTCCACGTTCGCGGTGTTGTTATTCTCCGCGATCATGTTGTTCAGCTCCAGGGAGTTCTGGTAGGCCGATGCCGTGAACAGAGCATTGTACTTCTGATAGTACTGAGCCGTATTCACGGAGTTCTGAAGATAGTCCCAAACCATGCCCAGACGGCCGGTTTCATCCATTTCCACCTGCTCCAGGAATCCCAGGAACACGTCGTTGGAGAAGTTGCCGGTTTCGTCACTGAAAAGACCGGAGACGATGGGAGATACCATATCGCCGTTGATAAGATCGTGCATTTCGTCCTTACCCACGTTGATTCCCGCGGCGCGGGCGTTCTTCACGAACAGGTTGCGGTCCAGGAGCTCCTGCCAGGCGGCCTCGCGGGCCTGCCTCTGCTGCTGCTCACCGGTTGCGCCGCCGCCCAGAACCTCACCGATCTTGGTGAAACGGTCCACGTCGTTTTGGAAATCGGTATATGTAACCTTCTGACCACCAATCTTTCCAACGTCATATTTGGATGAAGTCGACTGAATTGTCTGCATCACCTGGCTGGGGTCGATGACGAACATCAGGAGGGGAACAGCTACGAGAATTGAGAGCACAATTCCCCATCCACGCATTTTCTCTAAAACTGCCATTTTGTTATCTAAATTTTTAATTTTTTCGAATAAGGGTGCGAAGATAGCTATTTTTTCCGAAAAATCACTTCTTTTTTAACAAAGGGCCTATAAAATTAGCCGAATCTATAAGCACTTCGGTAGAATCCTGCACCACGATGCCGTAACTGTCGAACGGCTGATGGATGATAGCGTTGCGGGCCATATCGTCCGAACGCATGCCATATCCCTGCATGAAACCGGAGGGAGAATACATCTTCACGTAGCACTCCGTGTATATTTCCTTCTTGCCCTGGTCCCAGTAAATCGTATCGGTTTCCATGGTTTCGCCCTTGATCACATTCTTCACCACCACATGGCCGAAGGCCGACCAGTGCTCGTCCCCGCTGATCTTGGATTTGTCGTGCCGGGCCTTGTTGGAACGGATAATGGTCTCCAGCGACCCGTCCTCCGCATATCCGAACACCGACAACCCTTCAGGGAAAAGGTCGTATGAGCAAGTATCCTTATCGTAAACCTCCATCAGAGGAGCCTCAACCCTCATCTGCAGGATGCCGTTTTCAGTTTGCACATAGAACATTCCGGCAACCCTCTGCAGGGGTGTTTCATCAAGGTTCAGACGGTCTGCTTCCGAGAGTTTTCCCTTGCAGGAAAATACGACGAAAGCAACCGCCAGAGCGGTTGCCATCGCACGTATCGTATTTTTCCGAAGAAACATTCCTTACCTGGAGAGCCTTATGGAGGTGGTGGCCGTCATGCCGCTGCAGGAAACAGTGTAGGACTGGCCGTTCTGATATCCGTACATGAAGGCGTCCGCTGCTGAAGGAGCATAGTTGTTGCGGGCGATCTGACGGTCTGCCTCTTCGGCGAGAGACTCGTCTGCAGCCTTTGCCTTCCTGTAGAAGTCGCATGCTGCCCAGCGGGGAGCGTAACGGGTGATTTCGTCACCGCCGCAGGAAGTACCGGCCCAGAGGTTACCCATAATCATATAGGCCTTTCCGGCATATCCGTAGTTAAGATCTGCTGCAACCTTTGCGGCAGCGTAGGATTTTGCCTTCATGCCGTTCTTGTATGCAAATCCTGCAAGTTCGTAGTTGTACTGTGCAAGGGTTTCACCGGGTGCGCAGGCGGCGATAGCCTCTTCAATATACTTGATGGCTTCGTTCACATTGCCGCGGCTGGCGTGCAGCCTGTAAAGGAAGTAGGCCGATGATGCCGAAGGATCCAGGCTGTGCATCTTGGTGACGGCCTTCAGGTAAAGGTCGCTGCTGAAGCATTCGCCCCTGTTCATAAGCTTCACAATGTTGGTAACGAGGGCCACGTTGTTCGGATCTGAATTGTAACGGGGGGTGAAGATTGCAACCAGGTTGTCGCAGGTTGCAACGTTGCTGTCGGCGAAGATGGACTCGATGGTGGCCTTTGCCTCACCAACTGCCTCAGGGTCGTCGTCCGATGCCGCAAGGTAATCGACTGCGGTGGTGTAGATGTTCATCACTTCCTCCGCGCGGAGTTCGTTCTTGCGGTACAGGTCGATTGCCGACTGCAGGTAGTTCACGAGGATACCGCCCTTGGTTTCGCTGCCGGCCTGATTGACGATAGCGCCAAGTTCCTTATACATGTACTTGGGATCGCTGTTGCGGAAGTTGATGATGTACTGACCCTTATTATTAAGGATAGTGGACTTCATATCCACAACCACGCCGCCCTTCTTTCCGGTGGGGAAGTAGCGCAGGCGCTCGTCCTGGAGGGTAAGCAACGAGTCGATCAGGGCCTCGCGGTGAGCGGCTTCCCTGGAACCGAGTTTCTTGATCTCACGGGCAAGCAGGGTAGAACCCTGGATGTAGAGGTTTGCCCATTTGTTTCGGGGGCAGATGGAGTATGCAATCCTCCACTGGGGAAGTGCATCGTCGTACTGCTTCTGCTTGAAGTTCGTCTGGTAGAAATCCATATACTTGAGGCATTCTGCGCTGGGCTCCTGTGCGGAAACCTTTACGCTGAAAACCATCATTGCCAGAGCGAAGAAAAATAGTGCAAACTTTTTCATATCGTTTCAGTTTTTATTGTCAAACTTAATCGTCCGAGGCATCATAATTCCAAAAAGCGTTCCAAACTATTCATAGTGCGGCTTCTGGAACCATATATCAAAGATATTGGCACCCAGGCTGAAGCCGAAATAACGCTCCCGTACCATGCCCGATCCGGCCACTCCCCTCTGCCCGGCCTGCAGGCCCACGGTGAGACCGTTGTACCAGCGGAATACCGGGAATGTTGCGCCGATTGTAATACCTATATCATTGACAGGCAGGTTGTTAACCGAATAATAGGACTTATCGTAATAAACGCCGGCCCTGTAGCTCACGCGGCGCATGTAGTAACGGATATCGTAGCGGTTGGGGGTATACTCCATACCCGCTTTAACAGAGAAACCTTTCCCTGCAGAAAAATTTTCATTCGAGAGCCCGGGAACGGCATCGAAGCCGGCGCGGGACCAGTCTGAAAGGCTGTAATCCACCTCGAAACGGTACTTGTCGGCAATCTGATAACCTATCCCGAAGCCCATCTCACTGCCGAAGCGGGGCCCGGTGAGTTTAGACTCATCCTCCACCGGAGTTTCCGAAGAACCGGAGATAACCCTTGCGGTGGAATAGGTGACATAGCCGTTCATGGGTGTTCCCAGAAGGTATGTGGCACCAAGGGTGAGGACATCATTGCCGATGGGCTGGGCATACTGGAGGCCGCCCTTGAAGGTGTGGCCGCTTACCTGGAAAGTGTAGCTCTGGCTCTGCCCAAGAACATCCGAACTGGAATAAGTGTCCGTGGAACTGCGTTCAATACTACCGAAATTCAGTATATACTCCCCGCCAAGCGAGAGCCTGTTCCAAAGGGTGACTGCAGCGCCCGCAAAAAACTGGTAGATGCAACCTTCTCCCATAACGGTGGATGTGCGGATACCGTTTTCTGCTATACTTGCGGCATCGGTAGTGTTCTTTGTTACAAACTTGTATCCTACGTCGCTGTACGGGGTTATACCAACCATGAAGGCCGAGTGCTTGTATATCGGGAATGATATAACGAAGTCGCTGATGTTGAACAGGTTGAAGCCGCTGCGGTACTGCCCGTCATTGAAAAGGGACGCGCGCCCGTCCAGGCCGAAATCCGCCATGAAGGAAAGGGAGTCGCGCGCCGTGATGGACGCAGGGTTCAGTATATTGATGAAACGATTGTTCCTGCCGGCGATTCCAACCCCGCCCATACTGCGGTTGTATGCCGTTCCGCCCTGGTGCAGGATACCTGTACCATAGACGGAATAGGGCGAATAACCACTGTATGTTCCATTGTCCTGTGCGCTGGCGCCCAGAGCCGCAAAAAGCAGCCCGGCCACCGCGGCACAAGCTTTAATCAATACTCTTGACATATTCGTCAGCTATTAATGCCAACCCCATTAAAACGAGGTTACAAACTGCAAAGATGGAATTTTTCATCCGTTTTGCAAAATAATTCGCATCTCCGCCGGTAAATACGGCCACATTTTCAGGCGCGGTGGCCAGATATCCCTCAATCTCGAAGACGATACCGTTAACAACTCCGCTTTCAATGGATTCCACTTCCGAAAGGCCGATGAGGGGACAATCCTCCGGAGTGTTCACAAGCGGAAGGGAACGGGAATAGCGGTTAAGGGCCTTGAACCTTGTGCGGCAGCCAAGGGAGATGTTTCCGCCGCGGTAGTTGCCTTTTTCGTCGGTAAAATCAACGGTAAGCGTTGTGCCGAAATCCACGATTGTGCAGCCCTTGCCGCGGAAAAGATAGCGGGCGGCAAGGATGGATGCGGCCCTGTCAAAGGATATATAGGAAGGAAGCCCGTGCGATACAAGGAATTCCCTGTTACCAGGATCAAGGACCAGCAGATGGTTGCATTCGCGCTGGAGCGCCGCTCTGTCATCGGCCGATAATTCCACCACCGAGCATACGAGAAGCACCTGGGGTTTTTCCTTTGCGGTGAGCCCCAGGATGAAGTCCATGAATTTCTCCCCTTGGTAGCGGAATGTCTTACCAAGAGTCATTCTCTCCGACCAGGCGGCCTTCAGCGCGGTGTTTCCTATTTCGACAAGAAGATTTGACATAGCCTACAAAGTTACTGAAGTAACTTCAAATTTGCAAGCGCCTTAGCCAGGGAATCCACCCCGCGGGTTACTACACGCAGTTTTCCGTTGTCCTGATTGAACTTGAACTGCGATTGGAGGTTCACCCTGTCAAGAAGATTGGAGAACTGGCCACTCTTGTAATAGCCCGACATGGGATTGCCCACGAAGAACATTATCTGCATTCCGTTCTTTATGATAATCTTCTCAAAGCCCATGGATGCGCCAAGATTGCGGATTTTCACCACATCCAGAAGATTTGAAACTTCCTGGGGAAGCGCTCCGAAACGGTCTTCCAGCTGGCGGGCCATCCTGTCGATTTCCTTGTCAGATGTCATGGAATCCAGATTCTTGTAAATCCGGATTTTTTCAGCTGTCATGTCGATATACTCGTCCGGGATAAGGGCCTGCTGGTCTGTTTCAATCGTACAGTCTTCAACGAAGGCTTCGCGAACCTGCTTTGTGGAAAGCCCGGTTTCCACGCCAAGTTCTTCCATCGCCTCGGAAAGAATCTTCTGATATGTTTCAAAGCCCATATCGGAAATGAATCCGCTCTGCTCCGCTCCAAGAAGATTACCAGCCCCGCGGATATCCAAATCCTGCATGGCGATGTTGAATCCGCTGCCAAGGTCCGAGAATTCTTCGATAGCCTTGAGCCGGCGGCGGGCATCGTCGGTAATGGAAATGAGCGGAGGAACTATCAGGTAGCAGAAAGCTTTCTTGTTGGACCGGCCAACACGGCCGCGAAGCTGGTGAAGGTCGGAAAGGCCGATATTCTGGGCTCCGTTTATAAGTATGGTATTGGCATTGGGTATATCCAGGCCGTTTTCGATGATGGTGGTGCAAAGAAGCATATCGTATTCACCCCTCATGAAGTCCAGCATGCGGTTTTCCAGCTCGCGGGACTCCATCTGGCCGTGTGCCACGCATATCTTCATATCCGGAACCAGCCTGTGCAGGATATCATGAATGGCAGGCAGTTCCTCAACCTTATTGTGCAGGAAGAATATTTGGCCACCACGGTTAAGTTCATAAGCTATTATGCTCTTTATTTCCGTTTCATCGAAGAGGATAATCTCCGTCTGGATGGGAATGCGGTTCGGTGGCGGGGTCTGGATAATCGACAGGTCACGCGCGCCCAGAAGCGAGAATTGGAGAGTTCGGGGAATAGGGGTAGCAGTGAGGGTGAGGGTATCCACCGATGTGCGCATCTGGCGGAGTTTTTCCTTCGCAGCCACGCCAAATTTCTGCTCTTCGTCTATAATCAGAAGCCCAAGATCCTTGAATTCGAAGCCAGCGCCAAGTATTTTATGTGTGCCGATGAGTATATCTATCTTCCCTTCCTTAAGCCGCTTCTTTATATCCGTTATTTCTTTGGCACTCCGGAGCCTGCTCACATAATCCACCGTGCAGGGGAAATTCTCCAGACGGGAACGGAAAGTCTCGTAATGCTGCAGGGAAAGTATTGTCGTTGGTACCAGCACTACCACCTGTTTACTGTCGGAAACTGCCTTGAACGCAGCCCTAATGGCTATTTCCGTTTTTCCGAAGCCCACATCGCCACAGATAAGACGGTCCATCGGAGGAGTGTCTTCCATGTCGCGCTTCACGGCGACGGTAGCCTTCTCCTGATCCGGGGTATCCTCGTACATAAACGACGATTCCAACTCTTCCTGCAGGTATGTATCGGCCGAAAAAGCGAATCCTTTGGATGCCTTCCGGCGGGCGTAAAGTTGGATGAGGTCCTTTGCAATATCCTTGACGCGGGATTTTGCTTCGGCCTTAAGGGTGGCCCAGGCTTTCGATCCCAGTTTATTTATCCGGGGAGCCTCGCCTTCCTTGGAGCGGAAGCGGGAAATCTTATGAAGAGAATGTACGGAAACGAATACAACGTCGTTATCCTTATACTTCAGTTTTACAACCTCGTGTACCCTGCCCTTATCATCATTCATTTTCACCAGGCCGCCGAAAATACCCACGCCATGGTCGATATGGACGATATAATCGCCTATATTAAAGGCCGATAGGTCGTTGAGGGTGAGTTGTTCCGACTTTTCAACGCTGCGGCGGATGTGAACCCGGTGAAAACGGTCGAAAATCTCGTGGTCGGTATAATAGCAGACCATATTGTCATGGTCGATGAAGCCGGAGTGCAGCGTCTTACCCTGGATAAATTCCGGCATAAGGGCTCCCTCTTCCTGAAGCATGATGGACCTGAGCCGCTCCAGCTGGGAAGACTTCTCGCCAAGTATATATACCTTATAGTTTTTCTCTATCTTATCGCGGATATCTGAAATGAGCAGCTCGAAGTTCTTGTTGAATACCGGCTGGGGACTTATATGGAATTTCACCGCGTCCACGTTCTGATTCATCAGCGGAACGTCCAGGAATATGCGGTGGAAATCGGCCAGATCGGCAAAGAAATCCATACCCTTGTACATATCCGAAGAATCCAGCCAGATCCGGGCCGATGACGGCAGAAGCGAAGCTATCGTTACTCCATCGGCCTCGTCCTGAAGGCTTATATCCGGATAAATCAGGGCTTCGGAGCACTTTTCAACGGAGAGCTGGGTGTTGCAGTCGAAGATATGGATGCCGTCTACCTCGTTACCGAAATACGAGATACGGTAGGGTTTATCCAGCGAATAGGAGAATATGTCGATGACGGAGCCGCGAACGGCGAACTGGCCTGGGGACGAGACGAAATCGACACGCTCAAATCCTTCGTTTATAAGTAGGTCGATGAGTTTATTGTACGGCAGTTCCTCCCCTTCGGTTATTTTAATGAGGTTGTTACTCATGGCCGATGGGGCCGGAACTTTTTCCTCCAGGGCTTCGGGATAGGAAACTATGAAGAGTTTGTCGCCACTGTTTTCCAGTATTTTGCCGATGGCGGCGGTGCGCTGAACTCCCAGCGAGGATTTATAATTGCTTCGCTCTACGCTTTTACCGGAATCCGGCAGGAAAAACACACAGTCTCCTTCCGTGAGGTTATACAGATCCGCAGCGCAATATTCCGCCGCTTCCTTGTTTGGCAGTACTATCAGATGCAGGCCTTTTTTTACCTCTTTGGATACGACCATCCATCGGGCCGATAAAAACAGTCCGCAGCAAAAGACATCTTTATTTTCACTTATCAACATTATATGCCTCTTTCCTGTTGAAAACCTGTTAATAAGCCTGTTAATAAGTATTTTGTTTCCTGAGGGTTTTTCATCCGCACGGTTTTTTCACAACTTTCCAACATCCTTCCCACCCCGTTCTTAACACTTAATATTTTTATAAATATTTGTTTATTAAATACTTATATACTTTATTAACATTTTAACAGGCATATAATCATCAATATCTTAAATCAAAATAAAAGAACTATATTTGTAGCTGATTAACCCGAGCGCCCCCATGAGTGATTTCGACCCTCACAGCACAAATCAACGCAAAGATAATGAATTGGACGGAATAATCCGCCCCAGGGAACTGGACGATTTCACCGGACAGAGCGAAATCGTATCCAACCTTAATATATATATAAAGGCCGCCAAGATGCGCGGAGAGGCCCTTGACCACGTTATTTTCCACGGCCCTCCCGGTCTGGGAAAAACTACCCTGGCGCATATCATTGCCAATGAGATGGGCGTGAACATGAAGGTAACCAGCGGCCCGGTTCTGGATAAACCGGGAGATTTGGCGGGGCTTCTCACGTCCCTGGAAACAGGCGATGTGCTTTTCATTGATGAGATTCATCGGCTTTCACCCGAAGTTGAGGAATACCTGTATTCCGCAATGGAGGATTATGTTATAGACATAATGATAGACAAGGGCCCCGGCGCCCGATCTGTGCGCATTGCCCTGAATCCCTTCACCCTCGTTGGCGCCACCACCCGCAGCGGTCTTCTCACAGCTCCGCTCCGCGAACGCTTCGGCATAAACTGCGCCCTGGAGTACTACGACACCAAGGAGTTGAAAAAGATTATTATCCGCAGCGCAACCATCCTTGATATTCCTATTGATGACGAAGCCGCAACTGAAATTGCTTTACGCAGCCGCGGAACTCCCCGTATAGCAAACGCACTCCTGAAGCGTGTCCGTGACTTTGCCCAGGTTGTAGGCAACGGAAGCATCGACCTTGAAATTGCCCGTTTTGCTTTGAATAAGTTGAAGATAGACACCCGCGGGCTGGATTCCATCGACAACAAGATACTTCGAACGCTTATTACTACGTTTAAGGGTGGTCCCGTGGGCGTTGGTACTCTGGCAACTTCCATAAGCGAAGATACCGGCACCCTGGAAGAAGTCTACGAACCCTTCCTCATCAAAGAAGGCTTCATAGTGCGCACCCAGCGCGGCCGCGTCGCCACCGATCTCGCCTATCACCACCTGGGCCTTGACGCCTACCTCCCCATGCGCAAATCCACCCCCGACGAAACCGGCAGTCTGTTTTAGCCTTTGTCTGGAGAAGATATTTGTGTTTCGGAGGACTCTGTTCCGCTTCGCTCGTGTGAGAAAAAGGCGTCATCAGACGCCCCGGCCGCTCCGTGACTTTGCTTACAAAGTTGGAAAGGACTTGAGGCCGGCAGGGGTTTGGGGGCAGGCCCCCAGTATATAGTCCGGGGGTGGACACGCCTCCGAAACACAAATATCTTCTCTAATCGACAAAAGGCTCACTGCGGCGGGAAAAAAGCGCGATAGCCTTGTGCGTGAGCCAAAAAAGAAGGGAGAACTCTTTTTCGAGTGCTCGCAGAAAAAGAGTTACTCCCTTCGCAATAAAAATCATGGATAGTAATAAGTAAAGTAAAAGTATTATATATAAGTGCTAATAAATAATAGAAAAGTGCTAAATGTTTGTACTTTTCTATTTTTGTTTTTATACTTGCAAAGTATAATAAGCCAAACCTAAACTTAAGTATATGGCCGACGTAAAACTTAACTCCAAAATTCCTGACGGTCCGTTAGCCCAAAAATGGGCGAAGCGTAAAGCCGAAATCAGGATTGTTTCCCCCAACAACAAGCGGAAACTGGAAGTTATCGTAGTGGGAACAGGACTTGGCGGTGCGTCCGCAGCTGCTTCACTTGGAGAGCTGGGATACAACGTGAAGATATTCTGTATCAGCGATTCACCCCGCCGCGCACATTCAATTGCCGCCCAGGGTGGTATAAACGCTGCGAAGAATTACCAGAACGATAACGACTCCGTGTACCGTCTTTTCTACGACACCATCAAGGGAGGCGACTATCGCAGCCGCGAAGCGAACGTTTATCGTCTTGCAGAGGTGAGCGCTGCAATCATCGACCAGTGCGTTGCCCAGGGTGTTCCCTTCGCACGCGAGTATGGCGGATATCTTGCGAACCGTTCATTCGGCGGCGTGCAGGTGAGCCGTACATTCTATGCCCGCGGACAAACCGGACAGCAGCTGCTTCTTGGCGCTTATGCTTCTCTAAACAAGGAGATTGCAGCCGGAACAGTTAAGAGTTATCCCAGGCATGAGATGCTGGATCTTGTTATCATCAACGGAGAGGCTAAAGGTATTATTGCCCGTAACCTCGTTACCGGAGAGATCGAGCGTTTCGGTGCACATGCAGTGGTTCTTGCAACCGGTGGATATGGAAATGCTTACTTCTTGTCCACCAATGCCATGAACTCCAACGGCAGTGCCGCAATGCAGGCCTACCGTAAGGGAGCCTTCTTTGCAAATCCCTGCTTCGCCCAGATCCATCCCACCTGTATTCCCGTTCACGGCGACCAGCAGTGCAAACTTACCCTTATGAGCGAGTCCCTGCGTAACGACGGCCGTATCTGGGTGCCCAACAACATGGAGGATGTGATGAAACTGCGCAAGCACGAAATCAAACCCTCCCAGATTCCGGAAGAGCGACGCGACTACTATCTGGAGCGCCGCTATCCCGCTTTCGGTAACCTGGTACCCCGCGACGTGGCATCCCGCGCCGCCAAAGAGCGCTGCGATGCCGGTTATGGCGTGAATGAAACAGGCCTTGCAGTGTTCCTGGATTTTGCCGATGCAATCAAGAGGCTCGGTCATCAGAGGGTTGAGGAGCGCTACGGAAACCTCTTCCAGATGTACGAGAAGATTACATCGTCATCGCCCTGGGAAGAGCCTATGATGATTTATCCGGCAATCCATTACACCATGGGCGGCCTTTGGGTGGATTATGATTTGCAGACCACCATTCCAGGTCTCTACGCCATCGGCGAAGCCAACTTTTCCGACCATGGCGGAAACCGCCTGGGCGCATCGGCCTTGATGCAAGGTCTGGCGGATGGATACTTTATTCTTCCGTACACCATCGGCGATTATCTTTCCCATAAATTTGCGGAGCCTAAGACCGATGTTAATGCTCCGGAGTTTGAGAAAGCGGAAAGGGAAGTCAAGGAGCGCATTGCGAAGCTGTTTGCAGTTAAGGGAACGGAGACCGTGGACAGTATCCACAAGAAACTCGGTCACATTATGTGGGAGTATGTGGGTATGGCGCGTAACGAAGAAGGACTTAAGAAGGGTATCGAGGAAATCAAGGCTCTTCGCGAGGAATTCTGGAAGACCGTGCGGGTTCCCGGAACCAACGAGGAATTCAATCAGGAACTAGAAAAGGCACTTCGCCTGGTGGACTTCTTCGACATCGGCGAACTTATGGCCCGCGACGCCCTTCACCGCAAGGAATCCTGCGGCGGCCATTTCCGCGAGGAAATGCAGACGGAGGAAGGCGAAACCAAGCGCGACGATGAAAACTTCATGTATGTGGGCGCTTGGGAGTATAAGGGAGAAGGTGTTGAGCCTCAGCTGCATAAGGAGCCGCTCAAGTATGAGAATATTAAGATAGCAACCCGTAACTACAAAGATTGATATGGAATACAATGTGAAAGTATGGCGTCAGCGTAACGCCAAGAGTAAAGGACATTTCGAGACATATCACGTTACGGATGTGGAGGAAGACGCTTCCTTCCTCGAAATGCTTGACATTCTGAACGACCAGCTTATCCGCAAGGGTATTGAACCCATCGCTTTCGATCACGACTGCCGCGAAGGTATCTGCGGCGCCTGTTCCTTATATATAGACGGGCGCGCGCATGGTCCGGACGATCAGGTTACCACCTGCCAGCTGTTTATGCGTCATTTCAAACCCGGAGCAACCATAACGGTTGAGCCGTGGCGCAGCGGTGCATTCCCGGTTATCAAGGACCTTGTCGTGGACCGTCAGGCATTCGACAAGATTCTGCAGGCCGGCGGTTTCATTACGGTTCGTACCGGTGCTGCCCAGGATGCAAACAACATCCTTATTCCGCATGACGATGCCGAACTGTCGATGGACGCCGCTGCATGCGTTGGCTGCGGAGCCTGCGTTGCAACGTGCAAGAACGGATCGGCAATGCTGTTCGTAGCCGCCCGCGTTTCGTCTCTTGCGCTTCTGCCCCAGGGTAAACCGGAGGCTGCACGCCGCGCCCGGGCTATGGTTGCCAAGATGGATGAACTGGGATTCGGCAACTGCACCAACACCAGGGCTTGTGAGATGGAATGTCCCAAGCATGTTACAATCGACCATATAGCGCGTTTAAACCGCGAATATCTTAAGGCCAGATTCAGTGAATAAAGGTTGATTTTAAGGGTATTAGTGCTATTATTAAAAAATTTTAAAATTAAAAATATTTAATAATTAACTCTATTTGCTTACAAATTGAAAGTTCTAAAATGCCAAAAAAGCTTTTTAAAAAAGAATTTATCAACAAAATAGTGTTAATTTCGTATTTTATTAAGGGTTTTAAAATTTGCTTATTTGAAAATAAAGTTCAATCTTTGCATTTCGGGAGAAAAGATTTTGACCCCGAAAAGGCTGTTTTTAGTAAGGAAAGAACAACTTTTTATCAATATTTATGTTTAACTAATCATTACTGCTTATGAAAAAAATTAAAGTTTTTTTCGCAGCTGTGGTATTACTGTTTGTAGGCACTCAGGCCTTCGCCCAGAACATTAATGTCTCTGGTAAGGTTGTGGATGCCGAAGGCAACGGTGTTGTGGGAGCAGCCCTCGTGCTGCAAAGCAACAGCACAGTGTATACCATGACTGATATCAACGGCGCTTACAAGCTCAGCGTGCCCGCAAACGGCATCCTGAATGTGAGCTGTCTCGGTTATCAGGAACAGGCTGTCAGCGTGGATGGCAGGACCAGTATCACTATCGTCCTTCAGGAAGACAGTGCAGTCCTTGAGGAAGTTATCGTCGTTGCTTACGGTACCGTCCGAAGGGAAGCCAATACCGGTTCAGTGGCCACCATGGACAAGAAAGGTCTTGCAGAAGCACCTATCTCTTCGGTAGATAAGATGCTGGGTGGTAAACTCGCCGGTGTGCAGGTAACTACACAGACCGGTCAGCCCGGTGCAAGCTCCGAGATCCGTATCCGCGGTATTTCCTCCCTGAATGCGGGCAGTTCCCCGCTTTGGGTTATTGATGGTATTCCCGTGGAATCCGCCGACCAGAGCTACTTCACCAACACCTCCAACGCCCTTTCCGCCATCAACCCTAACGACATCGAGAACATCACCGTCCTTAAGGACGCTGCCGCAGCTTCCATTTACGGTTCCCGCGCAGCAAACGGTGTTATCCTTGTCACCACCAAGAGCGGACGCAGCGGTAAGGCCAAATTCACGGCCCGTGTTAAGTACGGCGCCTCGCAGCTGGCCAACGACAACAACTACCGCGTGATGAGTGGTTCTGAACTCATTGAGTGGCAGCGTGTTGCTATTGCAAACGCCGGTTACAACCCGGACGATCCCACTTCTCCTTACTATCGTCCTATGTCGCTGATCACTCAGCCTTTGACGAACTGGATGAAGGAATTCACCCGTCTTGGAACCCTGCAGGAGTATGAAATCAACGCAGCCGGCGGCACAGAACGCGGCAAGTTCTATTCTTCACTCTCCTATCAGAAGAACGACGGTATCACCTACGGAACGGACTTCTCCAAGTTCACCGCCCGTGTGAACTCTGACTACAGGCTCACCGACACCATTGAAATGGGTACCCGTGTAAACCTTGGCTACAACATGGCTAACGATACCCCGATGCAGAGCCTGTACTATTCCAACCCGTTCTTTGCAGGTATGACCATCCTTCCCTGGACTCCGTTCCTGGATTCAGAAGGCAATTACAATGTGAACATTCCTGAAAACTCGAACACCAACCCCCTGTACACGGCTACACACGATCAGCAGTGGGAAAAACAGTATCGTGTTCACGGAACCGCATACCTGCAGTGGCAGCCCATCAAGAACCTCGTCCTGAAGACCAACAACTCGGTTGAAACCACCTTTGGTGAAGGCCGCCGTTATTGGGCACCGGATCCCGGTGACGACCAGGGTACCCTCCAGACTTCCACCACTCAGTATATTACTCTCACAACTTCCAATACCGCCACTTACAACTATTCCGTAAGCGGAAACAACTTCCGTTTCATGGCCGGTCAGGAAGCTATGCGCAGGAGTTATACATACTACTATATGTACGGCCCGCACGTGTCGGCAAAGATTCCTTACATGAGCACTGCGGTTTCTTCTGAGGACCAGACAGGATACAGCGCAAACTACAGGACCCTGCTCTCCTTCTTCGGAATGTTCGACTACAACTACAACAACACCTATTATCTTACCGCTTCCATCCGTGAAGACGGTTCCTCCCTCTTCGGTTCAGAGAACCAGTGGGGTACCTTCTGGTCGGTCGGCGGTTCCTGGAATGTTACCAACGAAGCATTCATGAAGCCCCTCTCCAAGTGGCTCAGCCTCCTGAAGATCCGTGCCAGTTATGGTGTGAACGGTAACAACAGCATCGCTCCTTACCAGGCATACGGTGTTTATGCAACCTCCGCTTACAACGGAGCAAACGGTACTCTCCCCAGCAGTCCTGACAACTCTTCCCTCTCCTGGGAAAAGAACAAGACCTGGAACGTAGGTGCAGACTTCAGCTTCCTGTATGGCCGTATCAACGCACAGTTTGATGTTTACAACCGTACCACTACGGATATGCTTCTTTCCAAGCAGGTTCCCCAGACTTCCGGTTTCTCCTCCAACTTCATGAACATCGGTTCCCTCGGCAACAAGGGTGTTGAGTTCCAGATCGACGGAGACATCATCCACAATACAGACCTTGTCTGGAATATCGGCGGTAATATCTCTTACAACAAGAGCACCGTGCTGGACCTCGGCGATGACGATTTCATGACATATTCCGGTGACTCCCGTATCCGCCACAAAGTGGGCGAGCGCTTCTACACCTTCTACCTGAAGGATTACTACGGTGTGAACCCCGTTAACGGTACTGCACTGTGGCGCCACCACGAGTATGAATACGGAAAGGATGCCGAAGGTAACGATGATCCCAATAACATCATCAGCGACACCGTAACGCTCACCAGCGATTACAACCAGGCCTCTTATATCTATGCCGGTTCCCCTGAACCCATCCTCACCGGTGGTTTCAACACCAGCGTTTCCTATAAGGGTCTCAACCTGAGCGCATTCTTCGAGTACAAGTGGGGCAACAAGGTTCTCATCATCGAAAACCGTTATGTGAATTCCGACGGTTCCCAGATGTCCATGAACCAGAACGCCCTCTCACTCAACTACTGGAAAGAGCGTGGCGACACCGGTGTTTATCCCAAGCCCGTTGCCGGTAACTCTTCCAACTCTTACGCTATGCCTTCCACCCGTTGGCTCGAGGACGGCAGTTATCTCCGTATCAAGGACGTAACCCTTTCATACAACATTCCTGAAAACCTTCTGAAGAAAGTCAATATTTCCGGACTGAAGGTTTATGCGAGTGCACTGAACCTGTTTACGTTCCATAATGTCCACTTCTGGGATCCTGAACGTGGTCTGGATGGTATGGGATATGGTATCTATCCTGTCACCAAGTCCTTCGTTGCTGGTGTAGAGGTCTCCTTCTAATTTAAAAAGGTATTGAATATGAAAAAGTTTACTTACATACTTCTTGCCGCGGCTACTCTCTTCACCTTCAGTTGTAAAGACTTCCTGGTAGAGGAACCTTTCCTCACAGAGAGCAATGCCCTTACCCTTTCAGACTTCTCCGGCATCAGCAACGCTGTCCTTGGTGCTTATTCACCTCTGGCAGACGGCGCATGGTACGGTGCCGACTTTGTACTGACTTCTGAAATGCGTGCAGAAAACGCCGCCATCCCTACCAATACGGATTTCCAGAGCGGCCGTTATCAGGCACCTTTCTATATGACTTACAGCTCGGACGCAACCGTCGGTCTCTGGGGTTATGCCTATTATGTGATTTCTGCAGTGAACAATGTTCTTGAGCAGATTGAAACAGTTGGCGACGAACATTATATCAAAGGTGATGTAACCCAGGCAGACATCAACAATCTCAAGGCAGAGTGCCTCTTCCTGCGTGCCCTGGCCCACTTCGACCTGGCCCGCACCTATGCATACTCTCCTGCAAAGTCCGCTTCCGCTGCAGTAGGCTTCACCGATTGTATTCCAATCATCCTGAAGACCGACAAAACTGCCAAGGAGCAGCCGAAGAGGAATTCCGTGTCTGAAGTATTTACCCAGATCAAGAAAGACCTTAAGGATGCGGAAGGCCTCATGAGCGCAGACTATACCCGCTCCGGTGTTGCAGACAAGAAGGCAGTTGCCTCTCTCCCTGCAATCCAGGCTCTCATGGCCCGCGTATGCCTCTACAATCAGGAATGGCAGGAGGCAGCCAACTATGCCACTAAGGTTATCACTAATCCCGCCTTCAAGCTCTGGACCGCCAAGGAATATCCCGAGGTATGGGGCAAAGAAGTTGGTGGAAGCGAAGTTATCTTCGAGGTATACGGCAAGAGCTCCAACGACTACGACGAGTACTGGGAGGGTCCTTCCCACATGACCAACCCGCTTGGTTATGCAGACTGCGCCGCAGCACCTGCCCTGATTAGCATTTTCGATGATCCCGCAGATGTCCGTGGTTCCCAGGGTGTCCGTGGCACTGACGACGGCAAAGTCCTGTTCTGCACAGATAAGGACAACGCTTCCGGCGGCCAGCTGTGGACTATGAAATACTACGGCAAGGGCGAAGGCGACGCCACTTCCACTCCGGATGTGAACAACGTCATCGTTCTCCGCCTCTCCGAGATGTATCTTATCCGCGCAGAAGCTATCGTGAACGGTGCTTCCATTTCCGGTACTAACGCAGAGAAAGACCTGAACGCCATCCGCGCCAACCGTGGTGTTGCTCCTCTTGCTTCTGCAGGTGCAGCCGACGTTGCTCTTGAGCGCCGCAAGGAACTCAACTTCGAAGGCCACTACTGGTTCGACCTCTGGCGTACCGCCAACGGTAAGATCACCTATGTAGACTCCCGTCGCAAAGAAAACATCGACGCGACCTCCAAGTTCTGGGCACTGCCTATTCCCAAGCGCGAATACACAGTGAACGCGAACCTCACTCACAATCCTGGTTTTGAAGACTAAAGGAGGATAAGGAATATGAAAAAATATATTTTAATACTTGCCACACTTGCTCTTGCAGCAGTGTCCTGCGACAAGAACGAGAGTCCGGTTTTTGACGATGCCGATGCCTTCGTTGCCTTTGATAAAGGTGCCGTGAGCGTTAGCGAAATCGCAGGAACCGTAAAGATTCCCGTAACGCTTGTTTCCCTTGCGGGTGTGGAAACCACAATTTCCTACGAGGCAGTTGACGGCACCGCAAAGGCTGGTACCAACTATACCCTTGCCGATGGCGCCGCTACCCTCACCTTTACAAAGGAAGCACCCTCTCAGACTATCACTGTGAATATTCTTGACCCTGATGTGGTTTACGATGGCGATGGAAACCGCACTGGCGGAAAATACACCGGCGACCTCAAGTTCACCATCAAGTTCAAGAGCACCGGCGATGTTGATGCCGGCCGTGAAAGTTCCTGCGTAATTACTATTGAAGATGTTGACCACCCGCTGAGCAATATCCTTGGCAGTTGGACGTTCAATGCTCTCAACAGTAGCTTTGCCGCCACTTCCTGGGCAAATGAGCTCGCTAAGGATGAAACCGACGACCATAAGGTTTGGTTCTACAACCTTGTCGGCCTCAATTCCGGTTGGGCTGGTTGGGATATCAGCTACTATGGAAATGTATCTGACGACCTCAAAACGATTACCATTCCTCTTGGACAGGAATCTGAGTATAAGCATAGCGGAACAACTCCCGTTGTCCTGTGCTCTGTAGACCATGCTAAGGAGTATATCTACGATTCCGGTAATATCTATGCCACTATTGTTTACGATGCGGCAGGTAATGTCACCGGTCTCACCTTCGACCTTGACCAGACGGATGCAGGTGCCGATGCCGGTATTTGCGCTTATATCCCTGGCTCGGGTATCCCTGGCGGTGGCTGGGTATATGGACCTATGACTGCCACTAAAGACTAAAAATTGACGCGTTATGAAAAAAGTTTTTTATAGCATATTCGCAGCAGTTTTAGCTGTGGCTTGTACTACTTTTGAAGTAGAAGAGCCGTTGCAGATCGTGAATGTGGACAAACCCGTCATCTCTGATGTAGTTGTGGGCGAAACCACTCTCTCTGCAAAGCTTACTCCGAAAGAGGGAACATCCTTCTACTCTTATGCTGTTATTGCCGGCGCAGCCGCAGAACTGGATCCTACAACCCTGTTCAAACTTGGTTACAAGAGCAAGGCAGTAGCCTCTGGCACTGTGGACGCAACTAAGAAGGCAGACTTCACCATTGAGGCAGGTTCTGCTGAAAAACCCCTTTCCCGCGATGCCGACTATACGATTTATGCCGTAGCAGCCAGCACCCAGGGTACGGTTGGTGAGATTGAATACAAAACCGTTCATACCGGAGACTCCGAGGTTCCTAAGGCAACCGGCTTCTCCGCAAAGGGAAATGTAATCACTCTCAAATTCTCCGAAGCGGTCTCTATTGATGAATCTAAGGCTCTTGTTGCCAAATACTATGCAGAGAACCTCGTTGCAATGAACTCAGACAAGACCGCCCTCGCCTCTGACGGACTCGTGGGAGATGCAAAGGCTGTTGCTAAACTTGCAGCTGACGGAAAATCCGTAGATTTCACGGTTACCCTTCCTGATGACAAACCCCTTCCTGCCGGAGCAATCTACACGGTAAGCTATCCCGCAAGCACATTCAAGGATAATGTCGGCAATGAAATTGCCGCTCTTGCCAGCGGCCCGGCAGTTGACAACAGTAAGATTGTCTGGGGTGGTTTGAAAGGCCAGATTGCCAAAGCGGCCTGGAGCCTTGTTGACAACGACGCAGAAGGAAAGGTAGTTCTTCCTTCGAAGTCATACTTCTTATATAGCTTCCCTGCAGACGTAACCGTCTACGGAGCGAGCAAGGCCCCCGCTGCGTCCATTAAGGTTGAAAGCAAGAAAACCACTGCGAATTATTCTTTGGAGTATGGTGTTGATTGGGGTCTTACGTCCGGGATGATAGCAATCTTTTATCCTGACGGTTTTGCCATCAGCGGAGGTAGCGACCTGACCATCACTATTGACGCCGGTGCTTTCGTAGACATTTATGGAAATGAAAGCAAGGCGCTGTCGCATAAGTATCTCTATTCATACGGCTACACCGTTGCCGATGTGGTTGGAACCTACACATATGAGGGAGTTAGCTATTTTGGTGCAACATACAATGAAACCGGAGCTGTTGTATTTGAAGAGAGCGACAACGCCGATAAGGGTAATGTCATGATAACCACTATCTTCGACGCCCCTTGCGCTGCGCCTATTTACTGCAGTTTCGACGGAGATTTTGGTATTCTGACAATTGCAGACGGGCAAATCATTACTCCTTATGTGGATGGCGACGATAACGGAAACATTCTTTTCGCCGTTAATAATGCGGACGAAGTAACATTCTTTATGAGTGAGCCCGGTAAATTCATTAATAATTCGGCTGGTCTGGGTTATTACTATAACTCGAAAGTAAGTTCGGATAATAGTGGTTGGGGTAATGCTTTCTCTACATTCACGATGACTCGTAATGCAGCAGCACCCGCCCCGGCAAAGGGTATCATTAAACCAGTAAGCCTCCACAAGAGTCTTTAAAGGTATTTTCTTTTGAAAGATGGCACCCGTTTTGCGGGTGCCATTTTTTTATTATCTTTGCAGTTCAATGTATTAATGGAGGAAAAAGAGTATGAAAAAATTTATTTTGACGCTTGCCGCCGCACTGATGGGTTTTTTCGCGGCGTGGTCACAGGATTACTCCACGGCATGGCCGTATCTGTATAATGAATTCATTCCCGGCGAGGTGCTCACCCTTGGCGGAGCCAAACACGAATATCTGGTGAACATCCACATCCTTCAGGGGCGTCTTCACTTCATCGAAGACGGCCTTATCAAGGAGGCAGCATCGAAAGACGTCTACAAGGTAATCATAGGAGCAGACGAATACGTTGGCGTTGAGCAGGATATCATGAAGCTTGTTGCCCGGGCGGACAATGGTTTTGTGGTTGCCCATCTGCTTGGAGATTTCGAAAGCCTGAATGAGGCCGGCGGCGCTTATGGCTCGTCCACAACCTCTGCTGCAACCCGTAAGCTCTCCTCCATCGAGGTTCAGGGGCGTGTGAACCAGAATCACATGGAACTAAGGGAAGGCCGCCACGACGGCCAGAGCGTAAGCCTCACCACCAAGTATTATATCATAATCCCGGGGCAGCCCAAGATCCTTGCCACCAAAAAGGGCGTGGAAGCAGCCATCGGCCCAGAGCGCAAAGCGGAATTCAAGGCCTGGCTGAAGTCCAACAAAATCAAGTGGAATAAACCCGAAAGCATTGTAAACGTAATCTCGTTTATAGTTCAGTAATGAAAAGAATACTGTTGATTATACCCCTCCTTGCTGTATTTTCCTGCCAGAAAGCCGCGGAAGAGATGGTAAAGGAGACAGAAACTCCTGTACAGGAATCAGTGCGGGAGGAAGGCGGCTATAAGCTGGGCCGGATGATAGTGCGGTTTACGCCTCAAATGACAGCGGATCTGGAAGCGAACACCCGCGAAGACGGCCGTGTGGACGTTTCTTCCGTACAAAGTATGGGAACGCTGTCCAAGGAAATAGGCATTGTTTCCATGGAGCGCCTCTTCCCATATGCGGGAAAATTCGAAGAGCGCACCCGCAGGGAGGGCCTTCACCGCTGGTATCAGATTTCTTTCGACCCCGAAGCGTCTCTCACCAAGGCGCATGCCGGTTTCGGACATCTGGAAGGGGCGGAGATTGTTGAATACGAACCCGTTATCGAAATCGTGGGCAATCCCGTGGTGCTGGAACGCGTATCTTCCCCCCAGGCGTCGCAAACCTCCGACAATGCCCCGTTCAACGATCCGTTCCTTTCCCGTCAGTGGCATTACTATAATGACGGAACGGCTTCCAGCGCCCTTAGCGGCTGCGACATCAACGTCTACCCGGTATGGACCTCTTATACTACCGGCCGGTCCGACGTAATCGTTAGCGTGGTAGACGGCGGTGTGGACTGGTCTCACGAGGATATTGCCGCCAATATGTGGCACAATCCGGAACAGCACGGAACCGGCCAGTATGGTTATAATTTCTGCCGCAACAATTATTCGGTTACACCTGACGACCATGGAACCCACGTTGCAGGCACCATAGCCGCCGTTAATAATAACGGTGTGGGTTTATGCGGAATTGCGGGAGGAAATGCCGAAACCGGCGCGGAAGGTATCAGAATCATGTCCTGTCAGATATTCGAAGGCGAAGACGGCTCCGGTAGCGGAGCTTCGGCCATCAAATGGGGTGCGGACCACGGTGCCGTCATATCCCAGAACAGCTGGGGTTATAAAACGCTGGATACAACGCCGCAATCGTTGATTGCGGCCGTGGATTACTTTACCAAGTATGCCGGTTTCGATGAAAACGGCCAGCAGGTTGGCCCCATGGCCGGAGGTCTGGTGATTTTCGCCGCCGGTAATGAAGACCGCTCCACCAGTAGCTCCGATTATTCCAAGATCCTGTGTGTAACATCCGTAGGTGCGGATTACAGGCGCGCCTATTATTCCAACTGGGGAGATTATGCCGATATCGCCGCTCCCGGCGGTGACGCCAAGAAGGGCAACCAGATCTGGAGCACCCTTCCCGGCAACAAGTATGGCCGTATGCAGGGAACGTCCATGGCGTGCCCGCATGTTTCCGGCGTGGCTGCGCTCATCGTTTCAAGATATGGCGGCCCCGGCTTTACGAACCAGGCCCTGAGAGATCGCCTGGAAAATAACACCACGGATATATCGGCCTACACCAGAAGCACATATATGGGAAAGGGGCTTGTGAATGCATATAAGGCTATTGCAGGCTCCGGAGGTATTGCTCCCGATGCCCCCACGGCTTTGAGCGGTACGGCGCAATCCAACAATATCGACTTTTCAGTTGTGGTTCCCCAGGACCGTGACGACGGAAAACCGACCTCAATCATCGTCTATTACGACACTAAGCCCATATCGAGCCTTTCCGGTCTTATGTTCTCAAGTTTTTATGTGAAAGACGCGAACGAGGGAGATACGATCGAGGGAAGGATATCCGGGCTGGAATTCGAAACGAAGTACTATCTTGTTGCCGTTGCTTCCGACCTTGCAGGCAATCATTCCGGAAAATCCAATTCCGCAACGGTAACAACGGGAAGCAATAATGCGCCGGTAATAACGGCCCTGTCGCCCCTGAACCTTACCTTCAAGCCGCACGAGAGCGGATCCATCAAGTTCAATTTTGAGGATCCGGACGGGCATTTCACCACGATTGTGATGGAGAATGAAACGGAGGCGGAAACCCTGGATACGCTGGATATGAAAAAGCCCGGGGTGAACATCGTTGCCGTGAACGCCCCCACCGGAACCTATCATTCCAAGATTGTGGTGACGGACCTTTATGGGCTGAAGGCGGAATTGTCATATTCCTTTACTGTACTGGAGAACCACCTTCCCGTGGCCCTGGGCACCATGCCGGACCAGATTTTCTCCAAGAGGGGTGTTGCCGTTACCGTGGACGAGGCGGATTATTTCCGTGACGACGATGGCGAGCAACTGTCATATACGATAGTAAATACCGACGAGAACGTTGCCAATGTTAACTATTCCGCAGGGAAGTTCTACATTACGTCCCTGAATCTGGGTATAGCGGAGGTTTCGATTACGGGAACGGATGTGCGCGGGGCAACGGCAAGCCAGTCGTTCAGGATACTGGTTCGTTCAAGTTCGGATCCGGTGGATATCTATCCCAACCCCGTGAAGGACTTCCTGTATGTGCGCACCAGCGCTGACGCCTCGGCGCATCTGTCTCTCATCGGCCCTATGGGATCCACCGTTTACAATGAGACGTTGAATATTACTCCGTTCTCTCCCGCGAAGATTGATGTGAGCGCGTTCCCTGCCGGAGTGTATAAGGCTGTTGTCGTCACGGGAGACACAACCGTGGAAAAAACCGTAGTAAAGATTTAGATGCCGATGAAAACGATATACTTCAGAATAGCTTTTATTGCGGCTTTCCTTTCGATTTCCGCCACTTCGGGGGCCCAGGTGATGAATTCCCTTATCCGGGACATGGATCCTGCGGCTGCTGGCATCGCCGGGGCTTCGGTTGCCATGAAGGCCGATGCATACTCCCTCTACAACAATTCCGCGGCAATGTCTCTGTACGACGGTCGTATGGCCTTTGCGGGCGGATATGGCATCCTGCAGCCTTCTTCCGTGAAGATGGGTGCCATCTCCGGCGCGGCGCTGTTCAAGGTGGGTGAAAAGATGGCTCTCGGCGCAGGTTTCGAGCGCCTTGGCTATGAGACTTATGACATAACATCGGCGGAAGGGCGCTCAACCGCGCAGTTTACTCCGTCGGAGATTGCGTTCTCCCTTGGTGCGTCTTATAAGATTATCGAGGGATTGTCGGCAGGCGCGAAGCTGGGATATGCCAGCATCAGCCTGTCTCCGGACACCAAACAGGGCGTGTTTTGCGGCGACATCGGCCTTGCATATTCTGCCGGACAGCTTTCCGCCGGGCTTAATGCGCGGAATCTGGGCAGCAAGGTAATGGATGTGCGAGCCGGAGCTTCGTATGAAATAGCCTCCGTGGTTACGGCTTATGCGCAGGGAGAATACCTCTCCGGCGCAGGCGTTATGGGTGCCCTGGGCGCACAGTATGCCTTTAAGGATATGCTGTTTGCCAGGGCCGGATATCATCTGGGTAGCGCCAGCAAGGCCATTCCTTCCTATGCGTCCCTTGGGCTGGGAGCAAAGTTCATAGGAATCACCTTTGATGCGGCGTTCCTGCTTGGCTCACGCAGCGAAATGGGAACCATGCTCTTCTCGCTGGGGTATTCTTTCTAGGGAATTACCACAGGAAATTGTTGAAGGGATAGCGTCCCGCATGAATCTCCGCAACCATCTTGTAGATGTCGTTGCGGAGTTTTTCTATGCCGATTTTGTTGAGGGCCGATATGAATATGCACGGGGTTTTCTCCGCGGCTATCCAGCTGTTCTTGAGTTCCTCGAGGGTTAGGTTCACCGGCTGTTTGGGGGTGAGGGAGAATTCGTCGTAGGGTTCGTAGCTGTAGGCATCAACCTTATTGAAGATGACAAACTGGGGTTTGTCGCCTGCGCCGATGTCGCGGAGCGTCTTTTCCACAACTTCCATCTGCTCTTCGAAGCCCGGATGGGAGATGTCCACCACGTGAAGGAGGATATCGGCCTCTCTCACTTCATCCAGGGGGCTCTTGAAGG
>JAEEGJ010003157.1_pt1 | contig 66596 bp, 60 predicted proteins | sample 8958761 | NCBI WGS metagenome assembly JAEEGJ01 (sample SAMN16246546, study PRJNA631951) | gut metagenome | biome: gut microbiome; feature: rumen; material: RS-attached | host: Bos | place: Iran: Karaj | collected 2018-10 | reverse complement strand
TCTCCACCTTGGAGCCGGACATGGTCATGCGGTCGCAGAATTCCTTATCGGAAACACCCACCCGGGTGAATTCATCCAGCCAATTTCTTGAGAGTTTCATCGTCGTTCCTCCTTAGCTGAACTGGCGCAGGAAGCGCACGTCGTTGTCGAACAGGAGACGCAGGTCGCTGATGCTGAACCGGCGCATCACCAGGCGCTCCAGTCCCACGCCGAAGGCAAAGCCGCTGTACTCGTCCGGATCGATGCCGCAGCCGGAGAGGACCTTGGGATGGACCATGCCGGCCCCCAGGAGCTCGATCCAGCCCTCGCCCTTGCAGACCCGGCAGCCCGCGCCGTGGCACTCGAAGCACTGGATATCCACCTCGCAGCTGGGCTCCGTAAAGGGGAAATGGTGGGGACGGAAGCGGGTGACGGTCTCGGGGCCGTAGAGCCGCTTCAGCATCACGTCCAGACAGCCCTTCAGGTCTCCCATGGTGATGCCCTTGTCCACCACCAGCCCTTCCAGCTGATGGAACATGGGGGAGTGGGTGGCGTCGATCTCATCCTTCCGGTAGACCCGGCCGGGGGAGATGATGCGGATGGGAGGCTTCTGCTGCTCCATGACCCGCACCTGGACCGGACTGGTCTGGCAGCGGAGATGGACCTTCTCGTCCTCCGTGATATAGAAGGTATCGGTCCATTCCCGCACGGTGTGGCCTTCGGGGATGTTCAGCTTATCAAAGTCATAGGTGCTGAGCTCCACCTCGGGGCCTTCCGCCACCTGGAAACCCATACCCACGAAAATATCCACGCATTCGTCCCAGACGATCTGCAGCGGGTGCTTCGCCCCGGTCTCCACGGCTTTGCCGGGAATGGTCACGTCCAGGGTCTCCTCCCGAAGCTTCCGCTCCAGCAGGGCGTCCTGCAGGGCTTTGCCCCGCTCGTTGAGGGCGGCTTCGATTTTCGCCCGGACCTCATTGGCCAGCTGTCCCATGGCGGGACGCTCCTCCGGACTGACGCTGCCCAGCTGCTTCAGCACCGCGCTGAGCGAGCCCTTTTTCCCCAGGTACTGCACCCGCACCGCATCCAGGGCGCTCGGATCCAGGGCCTCCTGAATGGCCGCAAGGGATTTGGACCGGATCTCCTCCAGCTTGTTTTTCATCTTCTGCCTCCTGTGAGCCGCTCCGAAAGGAGCGGCGTATTCGTCAAACAAAGGGCCCTCCGTCCCGATACTATGGGACGGAAGGCTCCGCGTTACCACCCATATTCGCCTCCGGCCGGCCGGAAGACGCACTCAGCGGGGAACGAAAAGACATTCCCCTTGACCGATGACGGGGTCAGACCGTCGGCCGTTACGCCGCAGCTCCCGGGCGAACCAAGCGGCCCACGGACCGGGGCGCTCGCAGCAAACGCGCCCTTCTCTGAGATCCCGGTCTCCGCTATTTTCCCGTTCAACGCCATTTTGGGCGAGTATACCACTTTGTTTTCCGGAATGCAAGGTTTTTCCCATTCTTCTTCCGGGCATGGACGACGCCGTTGCAAGGGAAGAGAAATCGTGATATGCTGTGCAGCGGGAGTGAAAAGGAAGAACATATACATGGGGGAGGTCTATCTCATGGCCAGATTCTGTACCGAATGCGGCGCCGCGATCCCGGAAGGAGCGGGCTTCTGCATCGAATGCGGCGCGAAAGCGCCGGAAGCCGAAACGGTCCCGGCTCAGGCCGCCGCGGCGGCGATCCCGGAGCCTTTGCCCCCGGTTCCCCAGCAGCCCGCCAGGGAGCAGTATACCTATGAGGAACCGGCGCAGACGGCTTATCCGCCCCAGTCCTCGGCGTGGTCGGCGGCGCCGGACCGGAGCCAGAAGCCGGTGAGCACCCTTGCTTTCTGGGCGCTGAAGATCCTGTACGCCATTCCCGTGGTGGGGTTCTTCGCCTCCCTGGTCCTGGCCATCGCGCCGGAGAACAAGAGCCTGAAGCATCATGCGCTGGCCGCCTTTATCTGGAGACTCATCATCCTGGGCCTGCTGATCTTCGGGAGCATCCGGCTCTGGAAAGGCGTCGAGACCCACTGGGATGAGGTTTCCGATTCCTTTACGGCGATCATGGACGGGAACGGGTTCGAGGACCTGGATGATCTGCTGAACGGTTTGAAAGACGCCATTTCCGACGCCGGGAACTGAGCGGGGCCCGGAGCTTTTTCCGGTGGACAAACCGGGGAGAAATGCGTATACTGAATCATACAGATTCCCATCGGGGGTGAGGATATGAAAACCTATCATGATGTGTTCGTGGAGCAGCTGGTGCGCCGCCGCCGTCCCGGAGGCGAAGCGGTCTTCCGCCTGGGCGCGATCCTGCTGGGGCTCATCCTCATCACCCTGGCCTTCGTCCTAGCGCGGAACTTTTTCCCCGTCCTCTTCGCCCTGGTGGTGATCCTGGAATTCTTTGCCTTCGTGTATACCGTCAAGGAATTCGAGTATTCCTTTATCAGCGGGGACGTGGACATCGACCTCATCCGGGGCAAGCGGAAGCGCAGCACCATCTTCAGCTGCAGCTGCCGGGACATCTCTCTGATGGCCCCCTGCGGCACCCATGAGGAAGCCCTTTCCGAACCCTTCACCCGTACGACGGACGCCTCCGAGCGCGCAGGGGGTGAGGGACGCTGGTTCTTCATCTGCCAGCGGGAGGACGGGAACCGGGAGCTGGTGTACCTGACCCCCAATGAGCGGCTTCTGGACGCTTTTTCCGGATACCTGGGCAGAAAGATGGACTATAAGCCCCAGACCGGGCATAAGCTGACAGCAGAGTAGACCGGCTCCCGGGAGCCGGAGAAGGAGGCTCTGCGTGAGACTGGTCCGTTCCGCCGCCCTGTTTGCCGCGCTGCTTGCATCCCTGTTTCTGTCCGCCTGCGGCGGCAGCCTGGGGGATCGGGAGAGGGAGGATTTTCTGGAGATCCGGGCCTCCCTGCTGGAGCGGGAGGCGCTCAGCCTTCGGGCAGATCTCCGGGCAGATTACGGGGACCGGGTATACGACTATCGCCTGTCCTACGTCGGAAACGCCGAAGAGGGCGTCCTGCGGATCGAAGAACCTCTGGAGCTGGAAGACGTCCGGGTGGAATTGACGGAAGGGCACGCCCGTCTCCGATACGGGGACCTGATGCTGGATACCGGCGCTCTGGCGGGGGAGGAGAGCCCTGTGCAGGCTTTCCCGCTGATGATCCGGGCCTGGCTTCGGGGCAGCGTGGCGGAGTGCTGGCAGGAGCGCATGGAAGAGGAGGACTGTACCGCGGCGGAGATCCATCTGGGCGGCGCGGGAGCGGAAACGAGCCTGGTATGCCGGGTCTGGTTCCGCCGGTCCGATGGGGAACCGGTGTTCGCCGAACTGGCGGCGGAGGGCCGGGTATGTCTCGCCTGCCGCTTTCTGCCCCGGATCGAAGAGACGCCGGAAGTATAATGCTTTCCGCTTTGTGGAAGAATGTGATCGTCGGACATAGGATGTACCGGCAATTCATTCAGCGGAGCGTGAGGACTTATGCTGCAGAGCGTCAGAAGAGGAGACATTTATTACGCGGATCTGAGCCCCGTGGTGGGGAGCGAGCAGGGCGGGATGCGGCCGGTACTTATCGTGCAGAACGATATCGGCAACCGGTACAGCCCCACCGTCATCGCCGCCGCCATCACCTCTCAGACCGGAAAGGCCAAGCTGCCCACCCATATTTCCCTGGGGGGCCAGAGCTGCGGCCTGACCAAAGATTCCATCATTCTGCTGGAGCAGATACGCACCATCGATAAACAGCGCCTGCGGGAGCGCATGGGCAAGCTGGACGAGGCCATGATGAGCCGGGTGGACAGCGCCATTGCCGTGAGCTTCGGCCTGGGACCCAGGGAAGCCGGGACCGGGGCCGCCATGTGAACTCCCCGCCGAAATGAGGTAGAGAAAGATGAAGAAGATCCTGCGCTTCACCATGATCGCCGCCGCTGCGGCCATCCTTCTGTTTGCCGCCGCGGCCCTGGCCGCTGGGGACGATCCCGCCCCGGGAGGACAGGGGGATCCCCTGGTCACCCTGAGCTACCTGGAGAAGGTATATACGGATTATATCTCCGACCTGCTCCGTCAGGATATGGAGGCGCAGGCCCAGGCCATCGAAGCGGATCTGGAGCAGCGGATCGCCGCTCTGGAGGAGGCCAGCCGGGAAGCCCGGGCCGTGAGCGCCAGCACCTATCAGCTGGTGACTCTGGAGGCGGGGCAGATCCTGTCCGGGGATCGGGGCATCGAACTCATCCTGCGGATCGGGGAAGTGTCCGTTTCCGCCCAGAACAGCCCCGGCCTGGTGGACACCACCACCGGAGGGAGCCTGGAGGACGGGCAGGGCCTGGAGAAGAATCATCTGTATATGATCACCATTCCGGATAACGGGATCCGGGCGAAAGACCATGCGGTGCTCCTGGTCCGCGGAGCCTATGTGATCAACTGACTTTTCGGGAAAGGACCGGGGATCGGCGGCAGCCGGTCCCCGGGTTTTCATGCCATGAATCTGTTTGGAAAGTATCCCATCTACGACGGAGAAGAACAGGCGGGGGAACTGGAGATCTCCCCCTGGGGCGGGTATCTGCGGTTCCGCGCATTGTGCCGCAGCAGGAGGAGAGGGGTCTTCCGCCTGGTGGCGGAGAGCGGGGGAAGGCTCATGCCCCTGGGGGTGATGACTCCCTCCGGCAGCGGCTTCGGCCTGGAGCGGCGCTTTTCTCCCGCGGCGCTGCGAAACATGGGGCTGGAACGCATCGACCGCTGTCGGCTGGCCCAGGAATGGGAGGAGGGCTGGCAGGAGGAACGCAGCCCGGAGGACCTGTTCCGGGACCCGGCTCTGCAGGAGCTGGGCCGCGCCCTGGGCCGGGAGGGAGTCCTGACCCGGCGGGAAGGGGAGGCCGTCCTTCTGGCGGTGCCCCTGGACCGGGGCAGACCCTTCGCCGCCATGCCCATTTTCTGCTTCGGTTCCCCGGCGACCATCAACGGAAGAAACTGGGTGGTTTTCCGGATCATGGACGGCACGCCTGCGGTTAATTGCCCGGAGAATAGGGCAGACTAAAGCCGGTGGCCCAAATCTGATGAACCGGAGAGAGCAATGACGAATCTGACCACAAAAGAACTCACGGCTCTTGACGACCAGATCAAGACCGAACAGGTCCTGGTCAAGAAGTACAAGGCCATGGCGTGCCTCTGCAGCGACGCGAAGATCCAGGGTGACCTGAACAGCATGGCGGATAAGCATCAGCAGCACTGCAACACGCTGATGACCTTCCTGCTGCAGTAAGGAGGCGCGGCATGACGGATCCCAACCGCTGCGCGGCGACCCTGGGGGACAAGGAGATCCTCAACGATTTCCTGGCGAGCCAGAAACAGATCGCTGCATCCTACAACACCTTCGCGGGGGAATGCGTGAATCCCCAGCTCCGCAGCACCTTCCTGAATATCCTGGATGAGGAGCATTGTATCCAGGCGGACCTGTTCGGCGATATGACCGCCAAGGGCTGGTATCAGGTGGAGCAGGCGGACCGGCAGAAGATCGACCAGACCCGACAGAAGCTGAGCCAGGGCTGACCCCGGGCAAAAGAAAAGGCGCTGCCCCTGCCCCGTACGGGGAGAGGGACGGCGTCTTTTTTTCTCTGGGCGCAGGGAAAGCGGGACCGGGGCTCAGCCGCCGATCTGGCAGTACAGCCCGAAGCTCTCCACGATGCCCTTCAGGTGTTCCATGTGTTCCTCCGAGGGGACCTGGATGGAGAGATCCATGGTCTTTCCCAGGCTCTCATTTTTGCTCTCCCCCAGCCGGTGATAGGGCAGAAGGTGGACGCCCACATCCGCCCCCAGCTCCTCCTTTGCGAAGCGGGCGGTGGCGGCGATATTCCCGTCGGAGTCGTTGCAGCCGGGGATGACGGGTACCCGGACGGTGACGGCCTTTTTCAGGTCGTGATATACATGCCTGATATTGCTCAGGATCAGCTCGTTGGGAACCCCGGTGAGGGCCTTGTGGACGGCGCTGTCCATGTGCTTGATGTCCAGCAGGCCCAGATCCAGGTACCGGAAGGCCTTGTCCACCACCGCCTCCGGGGCGAAGGAACAGGATTCCGCCGCCGTGTGCAGGCCTGCTTCCTTCGCGGCGTACAGCAGCGCCTCGGTAAAGTCCGGGTGGGCCAGACACTCCCCCCCGCTGAGGGTGATCCCCCCGCCGGAGGCGTCCAGGAACAGCTTGTCCTTCAGCACCTGCTCCAGCACCGCCCGCACGGTCATCTCCTTCCCCGCGATCTCCCGGGCCTGCGAGGGGCAGACCTCCGCGCACCTGCCGCAGTCCGCGCACTTTTCCCGAAGCGTGAGGGCCACGGGCTTGCCGTCCTTCATCCCCGGCAGGATAGCCTTCTCCGGGCAGACGTCGATGCAGCGGCCGCAGGCGGTGCATTTGGCGGCGTAGAACATGAGCTGGGGCTTCGCCAGATTGGATTCCGGGTTCGCACACCACCTGCAGCGCAGGGGACAGCCCTTGAGGAACACCGTGACCCGGATCCCGGGACCGTCGTGGATGGAATAGCTCTGAATGTTGAACACCGGGGCGGTCAGGTCCAGATAATTCTCCGCCATGGTTCACCTCACCTGCCTGTTTTCCGTCCTGGCGATGACCTCGTCCTGGAGCCCGGAGGTGAGCTGGATGAAGTAGGCGCTGTATCCCGCCACGCGGACCACGAGGTCCGTATGTTCCTGCGGGTGTTCTTTGGCGTCCAGCAGGGTCTCCTGATCTTCCACGATGAACTGTACGTGCTTTCCCCCGGCGGAGAAATAGGCCTTGATGGCGCTGGCCAGCTTCAGCTTGTCCCGGTCGGTAGCCAGGGCGGAGGGGGAGAACTTCATGTTCAGCAGCATGGCCTGGAATTCATCCTGGGGGATGTGCATGGCGGAGGAGAACACCGCCAGAGGTCCCTCGTGGTCGCAGCCCGCCATGGGGGAGGCGCAGGCATCCGCCAGGATGTCTCCCCGATACCGCCCGTCCGGCATGGCCCCGCACAGAGCGCCGCCGGGCTGGTGGCTGGTGACGGAAATGGCGGAGCAGCGGAAGTGGCCCCCCAGGGCGGAGGGGATCCGGTTCGCCATATCCACCCACCAACGGTAGCAGCGGCCCACCATCTCATCCGCCTCCGGGTCGTTGTTGCCGTAATGGGGCAGCTCCAGGCATTTCCTGTGCAGATCTTCATATCCCTCCCAGTTGGCGTCCATGGCCCGCTTCAGCTCCGGCAGAGTGCAGACTTTCTCCTCGAAGCAGAGCTTCTTGATGGCAAACAGGCTCTGGGCCAGGTTCACCATGCCCACGGGGTTCAGGAGCTGATTGCTCTCAAAGGGATACTCCTGGGCGTAGCAGTCCAGACCGGATCTGATGCCGTCCCGCATAAAGGCGGCCCGGAAGGGGTCCGGCAGCAGCTCCTTGAACACGGCGCTCTCGATATTCAGCTTCTCCGCCGCAGTCTCCACAAAGTACTGATACTCCGGACGGAAGTCTTCCATGAACTGTTCAAAAGTCCCGTATTTGCTCAGGTCCCCGGCGATGGGATGACCCACCTGCTCCTGGATGTTCCTGTCCCAGCCGTTGTTCATGAAGATATCCAGCATCAGCGGACAGACGAACATGGTGATGCCCATGGTGCGGGTGCGGTAGGGCACGTTGCCGTCGATGCACCCGGTCATGCAGTAGTCCCGGGCCACCTCAACGGGCAGGCCGTCGTTGGGGTCGTGGACCTGGGTGAAATAGTCGATGTAGGATTTGTCCCCCACGAAAGCGGGCATGGAGCAGCCCTCCGCCTGGCAGGTGAGAGCCAGGAGCATCACGTCCTCCGGGGTGGTGTCGCATACCCGCAGGGTCACGGTGTGATGGGGCGTGCGCACGTCCCGCACGGCCCGGAGGATGAGGCGGGTCAGCTCATTGCAGGCGTCGGTTCCGTCCGGCTTCTGCCCGCCGATGGTCATGTTCATCCACCGGGCGCCGCCGGAGGTGCGCTTGCGGATCTCCCGGCCCGACTGCTGGTTCATCTCCATGCAGCGGATGCGCAGCATCCCCAAAAGCTCCAGCACTTCCTCGTCCGTGATGCGTCCGGCGTCCATATCCGCCCGATAGAAAGGGTACATATACTGGTCGAAGCGGCCGATGGTGGGAGTGGGAGAGGGATTCACCATCATGAACATGAACCAGAAGCACTGCAGGGCTTCCCGGAAGGTCCGGGCGGGCAGGGCGGGGACCCGGGCGCAGATCTCCGAGATCTCCAGCAGCTCCTGTTTCCGCCGGGGATCCGTTTCCTTTTCCGCCGTCTCCTTCGCCAGAGCGGAGAAGCGCTTCCCGTAATGCACCAGACCCTGGAGGGACAGCTTCATGGCCTGGAGGGTGATGCCCCGCTCGAAGCTGCGCTTGTCGAAATACCGGTTGTTCCGGATCTCCTCGTCGCACTCGGCGATCATGGCCTCCAGCCCCTTGTTCAGGGCCTGGGCAAAGTCGATGCACAGCAGGGTCCAGCCCGGGCCGTTCCCCAGACCGGAGCAGGCGGCGCCTCCGCCCACGCGGTTGCCCAGGGTCTTGTCCTTCTTCCAGGGGGCCAGCATCATGCCGCTGCGGGCGAAAATATCCAGGCGCTCGTTCTCCGCAATGATCAGGTTGGCTCCCTGGTACATGCCGAAGGGATGGAACTGTTCGTTGATGCGGAGCATCTCCTCCTGATCCTCCGGAGAGAAGTCGAAGCCGTCCTCCCGCAGATACTCGCACTCCTCTTTGCTCCATTTCCCGAGACAGGCTTCGATCTCCAGCCCCCAGGGCTTGCTGGCCGGGTTTCCCACAAAGAGCTCGTCCTCCCCGATAAAAATGGGGAACTGCTCCAGAACGTTCTTCAGCGTCTGGCCGCGGCGCAGGATGGCGGGGTACCCCGCGCACTCCGCTTCGGTCTTCGTGATGATCTTGAATTTCTCGATGCCGATATGCTGATGATCCGTTTTGATCCGGCTGTACATCCTCCGCAGTCTGTCCGTCATTTCCCTTCACTCCTTCGATAATATGCTAACATATCCGGAATGATTTGTATATGCCCGATTGACAGGGGTTTCCGCCTGATTGTAACATGGAAACGGAAAGGAGCGTCCGCCATGGAACAGTATCAGAGAAAAACCATCCTCCCGGGGATCACCCTGCTGTACGGCTTCCCGGAGGAGTGCTGCATCTACGCGGCAGAGGGGGAGCGGGCTCTGGCCCTCATCGACACGGGCATGGGAAAGGGCGATCTCCCGGCAGCCCTGGAGACCCTGGCCCCGGGGAAGGAGATCCTGGTTTTCAATACCCACTGCCACTTCGACCACAGCGCGGGAAATTACCTCTTTCCGGAGGTGCACATGCACCCCGGGTGCGGGCAGGACCAGGATGAGACGGAAGCCATGCCCGGCGCGGGACGCCCCTGCGCCCGCCGGATCCCGGTGCGGGAGGGAGATACCTTCGACCTGGGGGGCGTCACCCTGGAGGTGATCGAAACTCCGGGCCACACCCCCGGCTGCATCTGCCTCCTGGACCGGACCCGCCGGGTCCTGTTCACCGGGGATCTCATCGGGTCGGACGTCCACAGCGTATGGATGCTGGACCATCTTCCCTGGGTGAAGTTCTCCACCGTGTCTCTGGAGTGTTATCTCCGGTCCCTGGAGAAGGCGGAGGCTCTGGGGGATCGTTATGACGGCTTCCTCTGCGGCCATGACGACCGCATCCTGGGCAAAGAGTATCTGCGGGAGCTCATGCGTCTGACCCGCAGCGTGCTGGATGGCACGGCAAAACCGGAGCGGCCGGATATCCCCTCCCCGCCGGGGCAGGACCCGGTGGTTTGCTGGAGGGTGAGGGGAGAGAGCGTCCCCACGGCGATCCTCTACCAGGAGGAAAGCATCCATGACAGGATGAGAGGGTGAGAGTATGGCACATACCGTGACGAGGATTGCCGAAGGCGTGAGCCTCATCAAGGGAATCGACTTTGAGTGCTGCATCTGGCTCGTGGAGGGCCGGGAAAAAGCCCTGCTGGTGGATACCGGCCTGGGGGTGGGAGACCTGCGGGGGGAGGTGGAAGCCCTGACGGACAAACCCGTCATAGTGGCGAACACCCACGGCCACGGGGACCACAGCGGGGGAAATTACGCCTTCGACCGGGTGTATATGCATCCCGCCGCTCTGCCGGACGTGAAAGCAGCCCTGGAGATGACGGAAATGTTCGCTTCCCCGGAGGAGCTGGCCGCCATCCGGCGGCGCATGGAGGAAAGACCTGCGGAGTACCGGTTCCTCCGGGAGGGGGACGTGATCGATCTGGGGGGACGGCGGCTGGAGATATACGAGATCCCCGGGCATACCCCCGGGGACATCGCTCTGTATGACAGGGAAGCCGGATTGCTGTTCAGCGGGGACAGCATGGTGAAGTCCATGGACGTGCTCCTGGTGGTGCCCCAGACCGTCTCCGTGGAGGCATATGCCCGGAGCATCCGCAAGCTGGCCGCCCTGGAGGGGGCCGCGGGCTTCTGCAGCGGCCACGTCCAGCGCATCATGCCCCGGTCCTTCCTGCTGGACTGCCTGGCCTGCGCCGAGGAGATCCTGGAGGACAGAGCCGAAATGCAGACGGTGGATCCCCGCCTCCCGGGCATAGAGAGCTGTCTGCGGGCCGTACATGGGGATGCGGCGATCCTCTGCCTTCCGGAAAAACTGCGCTGACGGGAGATCCGCTTCTCCGAGAATCACGGATTCTGCCCCGGGGGCGTCTTTCGGGTGAGTTCCGTCCATCGGCCGGAGCGGTAATACAGGACAAAGATCGCGAACAGAAGCAGATTGTGGCAGATCATGGCTCCCCAGGCGGCGGTGAGGCCGTAGTGCAGCAGGGAGACGAGGATGAACGTACCCACGATCCGCACGCCCCACATGCCGATCACGTTGAACAGGAAGGGAGCCTTGGTGTTGCCCGCCCCCTGGAGGCAGCCCTCCAGCACGATGTATACCCCGTAGAAGGGTTCGGACAGGGCCACCATCCGCAGCACCCGGGAGCTGAGGGAGATGACTTCGGCGTCCCGGGAGAAGAGGCCGGCCATCACCGGGGCAAAGGTGAAAAGCAGAGCGCCGGACAGGACCATGAGTCCCGTTTCCAGCACCAGGATGGCGGAGGTGATGCTCCGCAGCCGTTCCCGATCCCTGGCGCCGATGCACTCCCCGGTAAGGGTGGCGGCGGCGGTCTGCATGCCGTACCCCGGCACATAGAAGGCGGATTCCACCGTGTTGGCCACGGTGTGGGCGGCGGTGGAGATCTCCCCCAGGGAGTTGATCATGCTGGCGAAGATCACGTAGCCCAGGCTGGTGGCGAAGCGCTGGAGCACTGCGGGCACGGCCACCCGCAGGCAGGGGAGGAGCACCGCCCGATCCGGTTTCAGGGAGTACCCGGCGGGGGAGATCTCCCTGTGCCGCCAGAGGACCAGCATCAGCACCACGCCCCCCAGGACGAAGCTGATGGCGCTGGCAACGGCGGCGCCCACCACGCCCCACCCAGCGCCCCACACCTGAAGAGAAGCGCCGAAGAGGGTCAGCCTCCGGGCGGGGAAGATGAGCAGGGCGTTCAGGAGCACGTTCACGACGTTCATGAGGATGCCCGCCAGCATGGGGGAGCGGGTGTCTCCCGCCGCCCGGAGGAGAGTTCCGGACAGCATGCTGGCGGCCCGGAACAGGGTGGGGACGTAGATGATGAAGAAATATCGGGAGGCCAGAGGCCGGATGGATTCCTCCACCTGCATCCAGGCAGGGATGACCCCGGCCAGAGCCAGGGGAAGGGCGGTGAACACCAGGCCGATGATCAGCATCATCAGCACCGCCTGGGCGGAAGCCCTGCGGGCGCGGTCATAGTCCTGCGCCCCCCGGGCCTGGGAGATATAGGCCAGGAAGCCCACCCCCATGGAGCCGATGGTGGAGCTGATGAGCCAGTTCACGGTGGTGGTGGATCCCACGGCGGCGGTGGCGGCGGTGCCCAGTGCGCCTACCATGGCGGTGTCGATATACTGCACGGCGGTGTGCATCAGCTGCTCCAGCATGGTGGGGCCGGCCAGACGGAACACGGTGCCGGTTCGGGACAGATCGGGCTTTTTCATCGTTGTACCTGCTTCGGAAGGGAATTGCGCTCCGCAGCCGGAGCGCTTATTTGTATTCTAGCACAGTTCTCTTCCTTTCGCCACAGGCAACCGGTTTGATATGGTACAAATGATGGGAGACAAATAAAAGAGGAAATTCAACTCAAACATGGTAAGATGTAGCTACCACACAACAACCACCATGAAAGGGCTGAATTTCCATGACAAGTCTAGCATCGGCAGCACGGTTTCGTCAACGGGTAATCAAATATACAGATAAACACGGAGTGACAGAAGCAGCAAATCGCTTTCACATATGCAGGAATGCAATCTATGAATGGAAAGCAAAGTATAATGGCCATTGGAAGAGCTTACTGGATAGATCCCACCGTCCGCACCACCACCCGGCAGAGCACACGAAGGAAGAATATGACCTGATTCGACGGTACTGGCCGCGGAACAAGGATGATCGAATGATTCTGTGGATGAAGATCCGGGAGAAGGGTTACAAGCGAAGCTATAAAAGTATGTGCCGAGCGTTGAAGCGACTGCAGCTCGAAAACGAGGAGAAGGCCCGTCACGGATACAGCCCGAAACCGTATGCAGCCGCAGAATACCCTGGGCAGAAGGTACAGATCGATGTGAAGTATGTGCCTGGGCGGTGCGTTGCGGGAGAGACGAAGTACTACCAATATACGGCCATAGACGAATACTCACGAGTGACCTTCAGGGAGATGTACGATGAACACAGCACTTACAGCTCTCTGGATTTTATCTTGAAGGTGATCGCATTCTTCCCCTTCAAGATAGAATTGGTACAAACGGACAATGGGTCAGAATGGACGAATGCGCTCACCAGCAACAATCCTACGCCAACGCTGTTTGAGCAAGCGTTGATAGATGCTGGAATAAGCTACAAGCGGATAAGGATAGCGACGCCGCGGCATAACGGAAAAGTAGAGCGACAGCATCGGGAAGATGAAAAGCGGTTCTACAAGAAACTGCGGATGTACAGCCTGGAGGACGGACGCAAACAGCTGAAAAGGTATAACCGTTTCTCCAATACGATTCCGAAGGTTTGTCTGGACTTCAAATCCCCCAACGAAGTGCTGACGGAGTATCTGCGAGATCACCCGGAGGTGCGCCGAATTTGAGGAAGAACTCGTCGCCTACGGCTCCTCCTTCTTCCTCAAATTCGACCCATGAAGCTACGTCTTATTTTTTCGTGGAAAGTGTCACCCATCATTGACGACTCTACATTTCAGAAATGCGCCGCCTCTTCCTTCTGCTTGCTTTTTTTCCAGGTTTCCATTATACTTATCTATAAGTATTATTCTTTTGGGGAGGAATACACATGGCCCTGTTGGAATCAGGCGAAATGTATTTGGAAACGATCCTGATCCTTTCCAAGCAGAAAAGCAGCGTCAGAGCCATCGACGTTGGCGAATACATGGGCTTTTCTAAGCCCTCTGTCAGCCGAGCCATGGGTTTACTGAAGAATGGCGGATATGTCGTAACGGACGAAAACGGGTTTCTTTCCCTGACTGATGCAGGCCGCGAGGTCGCAGAGCGGATCTACGAGCGTCACACCCTGCTTACTGAAATTTTGGTACGCCTGGGCGTTGATCGAAAAACCGCTGTTGAAGACGCCTGCAAAATGGAACACTATATCAGCAACGTTTCTTTTGATGCCATCAAACACCACATGTCTGAATACGGATCAGCAGTATAAGAACTATCAATAACACAAGGCTTCGGCTATGGCGCCGAAGCCTTTTTTGGAGGGACAATGTATGAATCGTAAACCTTTACCGAGAACTGAACCGGAGCTTGTGGGGATCGGCAGCCAGGATATCCTGGACTATCTGGACGCGCTTGAAGCTTCCAATACCGAGATGCATGGTCTGATGATCATGCGTCACGGAAAAGTCTGCTGTCAGGGGTGGTGGACTCCTTATGCCCCCGGTTTGCGGCATGGTCTGCAGAGTCACACCAAGACCTATGCCGCCACCGCAGTCGGGATCGCATGCCGGGAAGGCCTCCTCAGCCTGGATGAACCGGTCCTGGAGATCTTTCCCGAGTATGCACCCTCCGACCCCAGTGAAATGCTGAAAAGGTTAAAGGTGCGGGATGTCTTATGTATGGGATGCGGTATGGATACCATGCCGCTTCCTTCGAAGGATTGGATCCGTGATTTTCTGAATACGCCGGTCCTGCATGAACCGGGAACGACTTATATGTACAATTCCTTCGGATCCACTCTGCTCGGTGCAATGGTACGTCAGCGCAGCGGTCTAGGACTGCATGATTATCTGAAGCCGCGCCTGTTTGACAAGATCGGGATCGACAGCGACAATCTCCGCTGGGTACGGCTGCCGGACGGAATGGAAGTCGGCGGCGGCGGTCTCTTTGCCACGACCGAAGATAATCTTCGCCTCATGAAGCTGTATCTGGACGGAGGCGTCTGGGATGGCGAGAGGATCCTTACAGAAGAATATGTACATCTTGCAACGACGAACCAGAATGATTCCGCCACCGAATCCCGGAATAATCCGTTGGCTACGGACAACTTCCTCGGATATGGATTCCAGATCTGGATGTGCAAACCGAAAGGTGCCTATCGCGCGGATGGCGCCATGGGACAGTTCACCATCGTATTGCCGGATCTGGATATGATCATCGCCATCAATGAAACCGCTGCCGGCGCCGGTCCTGCCCAGAACACGCTGGACCTTACTTGGGATTTTGTCAGCAAAATCACAAGCAACGCTCCCCTGCCCCGGGATACTGTCTCGGCAGATCGTCTGCGCCGCCGGCTTGCCAGATTGAACATCGGAAATCCGGATTCCGCACCGTTAAGTCCGTATGCCGGAGCGATTTCCGGGCATCGTTTTCGCGTCGTATCCGGCAATTTTGGTCCATACGGAGGAAATTTCATGTCCGGAGAACTGCCGGATCCCATACAGTGCTTCCAGCTTGTTTTCAACGGAGATGGCTGCACCTGGTCATATATCACGCAGAATGGGAAAGAAGAATCTGTACGCGTTGGTTTGCGTGGAGAGCGTTTTACCAACCTGATCGGCCATTCGAATGATCCCACACGGCTCTACCTTTGCCATGGTCTTTGGAAAACAGAACGGGAGTTTCTTTTGACTTGCCGGTTTGCTGAGAGCTGCGTTGAAGATCGCTATACGATGCGATTTGATGACGATGCCGTACATATCTCTGCTGAGAACAATTCTGCCTTCAGAGGTCCGGAGCCCCTTCGTATCGACGCGGTCAAGGAAGCCTGATCTGTTGACGAAAAAGGCTGAGCTGCCAGAAATGCAGCTCAGCCTTTTATGTTACTTTCTCTTATTGTTTCCCAGATATCAAGCAAGCAGCTTTTTATATATTTCCAGGTCTTCATCCTTAAATACGTTGAAGATGATTTTCATTTCACTGTTCATCTCTCGCTTCCAATCCCAAACAGTCTGTACGGCGATTTCAGCCGCTTCCTGATGAGGAAAGCCAAATACGCCGGTCGATATGCAGCAGAAAGCTATACTCTTACATTTATACTGTGCAGCAATCTCAAGACACGATCTGTAGCACGATGCAAGCAATGTACAGTGCTCCCTTGTCAAGTCGCCTTCGACGATCGGTCCTACGGTGTGGATGACGTATTGGCTCGGAAGATTGTATGCCGGTGTGATTTTTGCTTGGCCGGTTGCTTCTTCGGCCCCTTGCTTTTCCATGATCTCTGCACATTTCAAACGCAGCTCGATCCCTGCCATAGTATGAATCATATTGTCGATACAATTGTGATTCGGCCGGAAGCATCCGAGCAAAGAGCTGTTCGCTGCGTTCACAATGGCATCTGTCCGAAGCGTCGTGATGTCTCCCTGCCAGATATACAGATCGGGATTGACAGCACAAGGCTGCAAATCCTCCCAATCCGTCACGCCCTTTTCTTCTGTCAGCTCCCGCAGCAGTTCTCCTTGTATTCTCAGGAATTCCGGATTCGTCGGCATTGGCTGCCGAATATTGAATAATCCTCTCAGCAGACGCCAACGTCCCTCTTCATCTTCCGGGATCGGATACCGCGCAATCCTGGGCATCTCTTTCTGCAGAGCCTGAATGAGCCAGAGTTGTTTCTCACTTCTTTTCACAGTAATACCTCCTGAAACAGGAAAAAGAAAAAGCCGCGTCAGCGGCTTAATCTTCTTTCTGGCTGGGATGGCGGGATTCGAACCCACGCATGCGGGAGTCAAAGTCCCGTGCCTTACCGCTTGGCTACATCCCAATAAATGGGGTGGGTGATCGGAGTCGAACCGACGGCCTCCAGAGCCACAATCTGGCGCTCTAACCAACTGAGCTACACCCACCATGCCGCAAGGCTTGCTTATTCTACCGTATTTATCGGGGAAAATCAATAGGAAATTCCGTTTTCTTCAGGCGCGTTTCCGTTCTTTCTGCAGGCTGATTTTGATAGCAGTCCTGCGCATATTTCCCTGCTTGTTGTAAAATACTAGAGCAGCAAGTAGAAATACAAGGAGAGCTTCATTTATGAAAGCAACCGGAATTGTTCGAAGAATCGACGACCTTGGGCGTGTTGTCATTCCCAAGGAGATACGCCGCACCATGCGCATTCGTGAGGGCGACCCGCTTGAAATATTCACCGAAAAAGACGGAGAAGTCATCTTCAAGAAGTATTCTCCCATGGGGGAGCTGAGTGATTTCGCAGGACAAATCTGCGAAACGATGCATAAAACGACAAATCGCATCACTGCAATCACCGATCGCGACAGTGTGATCAGCGTATTCGGCGCGCCGAAACGAGATCTGGGCGAAAAGCGGATCAGCGGTGAACTGGAACAAGTGATGGAAGGCCGCCAGTTGTTTCAGGAACAGGCGGGCGACCGTGTTATGCCAATCGTTGACGGAGAAAGTCAATACCGCGTTTCTATCGCTGCACCGATCATTTCTGAAGGTGATGTTATGGGATGCGTAGTCTTTTTAAATACCGGTGAATCAAAACCCACCGGCGAAGTAGAAAACAAACTTGCCGCAACAGTCGCCCGTTTTCTGGGAAAGCAAATGGAGTCCTGAAATGAAGAAAACCCCTGCCGCGATAATACGGCAGGGGTTTAAAAAACCATCAGTTTTCCATAGGAGGGATACTGGTCACATCAAAGGGAGTTTCCTGATAAACCACATAATTCAGCCAGTTTCCGAAGAGGAGATTGGCACAGGATCTCCATCTGCATATGGGGGGCAAGGAATCGTCATCATTGGGGAAATAGTTTTCCGGAACATGGATCGGAAGCCCGGCTTCCTTATCGCGGAAATACTCTTTTGCCAGCGTATCGGGATCATATTCCGAATGTCCCATCAGATAGACCTGTCTGGCGTTTTGGGTCGCCACGGCATAGACTCCGGCTTTTTCGCTTTCCGCCAGTATATGCAAAGCATCTACCTTCTCAATGTCTTCCCGATAGATGGTCGTATGGCGTGAATGAGGGATCGAAAAGGAATCATCAAACCCTCTGAACAGGTATGTGCCCTGTTCGGTTACATGATGCTGGAAGACGCCAAAGAGCTTCTCCGGCAAAGTATACTTCGGCACGCCGTAATGATAGTACAGTCCCGCCTGTGCTCCCCAGCAAATATGCATGGTACTGTATACATGGGTTTTGCTCCATTCCATGATCAGGCAGAGTTCATCCCAATAATCCACTTCTTCGAAGGGCATTAACTCAACCGGCGCTCCCGTAATGATGAACCCATCAAACCATTTATCCCTGACCTCGTCCAAAGTCTGATAGAAGGAGATCATGTGTTCCTGCGGCGTATGTCTGGGCATACGCCCCCTTACGGTAAGCAGGCTCATTTCGATCTGCAGCGGCGTATTGGCCAGCACGCGCGCGAGCTGCGTTTCAGTAACGATTTTGGTGGGCATAAGATTCAGGATCAAAATGCGCAGCGGACGAATATCCTGCGCAAATGCCCGATCGTCCGTCATGACGAAAACGTTCTCTGCCGCCAGGATCTTCTCTGCAGGAAGATTCCGGGGGATTTTTATCGGCATCTGCCTGTTCCTCCTGTATTTCTTCACGGGTTACAGCGGTCAAAGGATACCACCCATACGCACAACTGTCAACTGCGCAGCTGTGCCGTCCACAAAAAGCTCAGCCTGCGGAACCGGCAATTCCCAACTCCTCGGCATGGGGTTTCATCCCTTCGATGCAGATCTCCGCAACATCCCGAACGTCCATGCCCAGCATCTCGCAGCCTTTCAGGATCAGATCACGGTCACATTTTGCAGCGAACTTTTTATCCTTGAACTTTTTGATAAAGCTCTTGACCTCCAGATCCCGAATGCCCATCGGACGCATCCGAGCGCAGGCCTGGATTATTCCGGTAAGCTCATCCACTGTAAAAAGGGATTTCTCCAGATTTGTTTCCGGCTTCACGTCAGTACAAATGCCGTACCCATGACTTAATATCGCACGGACATCGGCCTCCGGAACACCTGCCGCCAGAAGCGGTTCTGCCGTATGCTGCAGATGTTCGTCGGGATATCTTTCATAGTCGTAATCATGCAGGAGACCAACAGCCATCCAGTGTTCTTCGTCATCGCCGAAATGCCGTGCCATAGCTCCCATTGCATAACTGACATTCAGCGCATGGATCAGCAAATGCGCATCTTTCACCATGATATCGTTGAGCCTGCGTGCCTCTTCCATTGTCAGTTTCTCCACGATCGTTTCCTCCGATTTTCCAAACATGTATTTACTCAGAATATTAGCACAGGCAACGGAATGAAACAAGGCTGCAGAGTCAGAATGTGGACTTGCGGATCTGGAATACACTCCATTGGAGCAAGATGGTTCCTTGCTCTGAAAGGAGGGAGTATGCTGACTCCGTTGACCATACTTCTGAACACTGCGTTTCTCTCGCTCCGTCTGGGAGAGTCTTCCGGTTCATTTCCCAGACCGCTCAGTGCAGCGGAAGAACGTCGATACGTCACGCTTGCCATACAGGGAGATCAGGAAGCCAGAAACACCCTGATCGAACGGAATCTGCGTCTGGTTGCACACATCTGCAAGAAGTATTACTCTTCTTCCTGCGAGCAGGACGATCTGATCTCCATAGGCACAGTCGGCTTGATCAAAGGTATTTCGAGTTATAAACCGGAAAAAGGTGTAAGACTGGCGACCTACGCTTCCCGCTGCGTAGAAAACGAGATCTTGATGTACCTGCGGAGCATGAAAAAAACGAGCGGCGATATCTCGCTGTCCGAGGCGATCGACGAAGAAGGAGACGGAAAGCTATCCATTCTCGATGTTTTATGTGAGGATGAAGAGGATCTAATCGAGCGCATCTCAAGGCGGGAAAACAGCAGGATACTGCATGATTGCATCCATTCTGTGCTTACAGAGCGAGAACAAACGATCTTAACCTTACGCTACGGCTTGGATCGACACAGGATGCACACCCAATGGGAAGTTGCCTCATTGTTGGGTATTTCCCGCAGCTACGTTTCCAGACTGGAAAAGAAAGCTCTGGAAAAGCTGCGCTCGGCCATGGTAAACATGTGATCAGTGCGGTTCATCTCTCATTTGCTTCGCCCTGCTCCATCCGGACTTTACGGACGGGCAGGAGAAAACTACCGATAAAACAGGATAGAGAACCAGGTGACGATATTTCCCTTAAAGAATTCGATTCCATACTGCTCGGCAATATCGGTCGCAATGATTCCATAGCTTTCCACACACGGAAACATACGTTCTGGATGGCGGCATGGTTTTCCTTCCGGATATGTGCAGGTCTGGCAAAAAGCGCAGGATTCGGTGGATAAAACCAAAATTTCTTCCGCCTCTTCCTTCAGGATCTGGCTGACTTGCCGTGTGATCTCTTCGTGCGGTGCTCTGGTAGCCAATGTCTCTTTCAAATCTGAAATATCCTGAACTTCTGATACCGTTGTGATCACCAGAGCTCCTGAAAAAGATTTGCACCGTTCCTGGCATTCTTTTACCGGACCGACCGCCGGCGGGCAGGCCCACGATTTCCCGTACATGGGACACTCTGTCTCACAGACATATCTGATCCGCTCGGAATACGGGATGTCCTCGATCTGTACCCATGCATATTGAGCTATAGGCAGCTCGCATAAACGTTCTTCAACTTGTTCCTTATTCAAGATATCTCCTCCGTGGTCATTCTTTCTTTTTCCGTCTATACATTCATTTCTATATGAAGTATAATAAACAAAAGAGGTGTTTGATAGAAATGAAGCACTGGATTTCCATTCTTTTCTGCCTGTTTGCCTTACTGGCCGTTGGCTGTGCAAAACAAGATTCACATGAACTGACTCCAACGGCTACAGATGCAGCCTTGCCGACCTCAGAGCCGACCCCGAGAGGGGGCGAAGTTGTTATTACGGCCGCTCCGGGCAGTACGCCCAGCCCGATCAACACCCCAATCCCGGCTACAGACGATACGGAGACCGGCGGCGATTATGATCTTGTGGATGCATCCGGCAGTTTTCGCAGTGATACCGGAACCGCACTCAATCTGGTCGCTGATTGGGAATGCGTTTCTGTCAGTGCAAAAAACGTTCGGTTGACGATCACGCTCTCCCTGGAGTCTTACAGTCTGAGTGTCGGAGAAAGATCAGCAAATCAGCTTGTCCTCAACGGAATTCCCATCACCTACCGCACATCTTCCATTGAGGTCCCCTCCGGTGGGCTGTCCAAAACAGAGCTTTATACCTGGTCTGAGACGCTTCCTTTGATGGAAGACGGAAGCCTGCAGCAGGATCTTTATGCCTATTGGGTTTTCTCCGGTACATACAGCGGAAAAGAGATCGATCAGCTTGAACTCAGCGGTCACATCGCCGTTCCATAAAACTTCGTTTAAAAGGAAGCCGCGGTCTTATGCCGCGGCTTCTCTTTCTTATTTATGCTTCAGATATTCTGCGGCTTCTGCCAGTGATATATCCTTTTCCCGAGCGATCACGGCCAGATCCTCATATTCCGGTTTTTCACGACTTATACCCCAGCCTGTTGCCTTTTTAATCCGCACCGCCCCTGCCTCCGTTTTTTCCACACGCTGCTCCCGAGCAAGGACCGTTCTTCCCCACCGATGCTCTCTTACGCCTAAAGTCGTCGTATGGCGAAAAAGCAGCCCAAGCATGACCTCCCGATGTTCCGGTTTACAGAGGCAGGTCAGCAGGATCCCCGGTCTGTTTTTCTTCATTCCGATCCCGGTAGTATATACGTCCAGCGCACCGGCAGACATCAGCCGCTCCTGTGCAAATCCAAGCGCTTCCGGAGTCATATCATCCAGGTTGCATTGCAGTTCCAGTATCGTGTCTCCCTGGCAGTCTGTTTCTCCAAGGAAAACGCGCACGCAGTTGGCCGCTGTAAAGTCCTTTCTTCCCATGCCGTATCCGATCTTCTCGATTCGCATGACGGGCATGCGTCCGAATTGATCTGCAAAGTATTTGAGCAGCGCTGCGCCGGTAGGGGTACAGAGTTCCCCTTGCTGGTTTCCGCTCAGCACCGGGATCCCCTCCAAAAGTTTTGCCGTAGCCGGTGCCGGAACCGGGATAAGGCCATGGGCGCAGCGCACCTCGCCAAAGCCCGTAACAACAGGAGAAACGATGATCTCGTCCGGTTTCAGGATATCCAGCAAATAGCACACAGATACAATATCAGCAACCGCATCCAGCGCTCCTACCTCATGAAAATGCACCTGATCCACCGGAACGCCATGCACGGAAGCTTCTGCTCCAGCCAGCAAACGATATACTTCCTGCGCATCGTGCTTAGCTGTCTGCGGTAGGTCGAGCGAGTTCAGAAGCTGCGAAATGGTTCCGGGATCCCGATGATCATGATGATGCAGATGGTCTGCGGGGGCATCTTTCTCCCCAGGATGTTCCTCATGGTCATTATCGTGGTGATGGTCATGTTGGTGGTCATGATGATGATCCTCATGACTGTGAGCATGGTGTTGGTCATGGGAGGATTCTTCCTCACCATTTACGGTAACCTGGAAATGAGTCCCAACAACCCCCTGTTTTACCGCCGGCGCTGCGCTGATCTTTACGCCGGGAATGCCTAAGCTGTTCAGTTTTTCCAGGACGAGATCACGCTGAGGTACCAGTTCAAGGAGCGCAGCAGCAAGCATATCGCCGGCAGCGCCCATATTACATTCTACATAAACAGTTTTCACGCTTTGCCCCCCATATGGTTGATCATACTGGCCAAATAGCCTGCACCAAACCCATTATCGATGTTTACAACACTCACTCCGCTGGCGCACGAGTTCAGCATGCTGAGAAGCGCAGATAAACCGCCGAATGATGCTCCATAACCCACACTTGTGGGCACGGCAATAACGGGTACATCAGCTAACCCGCCGATCACACTGGCCAACGCTCCTTCCATGCCCGCAATCGCAATGATAACACGGGCTTTCATGATCGTATCCGCATGAGACAGGAGACGATGCAGACCCGCTACCCCAACATCATACAAACGGATGACCTCGTTCCCGAGGGCTTCGGCAGTGATGGCAGCTTCCTCAGCAACCGGCATATCGCTGGTACCGCCTGTTGCCACAACGATACTGCCATCTCCATCCGGAACCGGGATTTCACCGACAAGCCCGATCCTTCCCATTTTATAATACTGCAATGGAAGAGACTGAGCAGTCAACTCAGCTGCAGTTTCGCTCATCCTGGTAATCAATACAAGCTTTTGTCCTCGCTCCAGCAAAGCGGCCGCAATATCTTTGATCTGCTCCGGCGTCTTTCCCGCACCGTATATCACTTCTGCAACACCCTGACGAATTGCACGGTGATCATCCAGCTTTGCATATCCGAGATCGCTGAAGGGTGAGAGCTTGATCTGAAGCAAGGCCTGTTCGACGCTCAAGCTTCCCTCAGCTACTTGCTTTAAAAGGTCACGGATTTCTTTCTGATCCACTCAGTCCACTTCCTTTTCTGTCGGCACCGGGAGTTCAATACCGGGCCTTTCGTTGAGATCAAGCAGGACTTCTGAAAAATAGGGTTTCAGCGCATTGAGAATCTGCTCTCGTTTCAAGATTGCCGTTCCCAGCTGATCTCTTGTTAACTGCAGCTTTGCAGCATTCTGCAAAACGCGGACTCTGAAATCTGTAAATCCCATTTGACGCAGTGCATCTTCGCTCAAATCCACTTTGATCAAAATGTCTTTATCCAATGGAGTCCCGGCAGGCACTCTGGTAGCCAAACAGGCATATGCCGGTTTGTTCCAGGTGAACAGGCCCGCGTCACGGGACAGCTTCCGGATCATGATTTTGTTTAATCCAGCCTCACGCAGCGGAGAGCGAATACCCAATTCTTTCACTGCACGCATACCAGGCCGATCTTCTGGCGCATCCGAGGCGTTGTTTCCGTCCAGAACAAGCGGAATCCCCTGTTCTTTTGCCCATTCTGTAATAATCCCAAATAAAACCTGCTTGCAATAGTAGCAACGGTCAGCAGTATTTGCTTTTACCGTTTCATTTGAAAGGATATCCGCTTCCAATATGGTCAGTTCTGCACCCAACATCGAACAAAGACGCTTCGCATCTTCCAACTCGAACGATGGCTGAAAGGCAGAACGAATGTAAACAGGCCGCCAATCTGCCCCTTCTTTGAGGCCGGCATATAAAAGATACGCAGAATCGACTCCGCCTGAAAATCCAACGGCCGCACTGGGATATTGACGGGCGAATTCACGCAGTTCCATGAATACTTCCTTCTTTCCATTCAGGAGTTCCATCACAGTATGGCAAATATTCCCGATGAAATCATCATCTCATGCATGACCCTGTTTGTCAAGTCAGCGTCAGCGGATGGCACTGTGGGCGGCTCCACCAGGAGCCGCCCACGTTTATTATTTCATCGATCAGCGATCTTCCCGGAAATAGCTCAATCCCAACGCGGCAGGCGGTTGATTCTCGCGCTTTTTTCGCATGGAGAACACCACCAGAACAATAATCGTTACGACATAAGGCAGCATTTTGAAGATTTCCTGTGACGCTCGGGTCATATTTACCTGTATGCCCAGCAAAGCGCAAAGATCGACAAAGTAGAAATACAGCCAGCTCAGAGCGCCGAAAAGATAACTGCTCCAAATCGCCCTTACTGGTTTCCAGGTAGCGAAAATGACAAGAGCAACCGCCAGCCACCCCAAAGCTTCCAGGCTTCCGTCGCTGGCCCAGGTACCTTTTATGTAATCCATCGTATAAAAGAGACCGCCCAAGCCTGAGATCATGGCTCCGATCAACGTCGCACGGTATTTATAACCTGATACACTGATGCCGGCCGAATCGGCAGTAGCGGGATTCTCCCCTACTGCTCTCAGGGAGAGTCCACGACGCGTCTTGCTCATATAGATCTGCATCACAACAGCGATCACAATGACAACATAAACAAGCCAGCCAAGATTCTTGATCACCGGGATATTCTGCACTGCGGGAAGTGTTGCACGAAAGCTGCCTGATGTGATCGGCAGACTGATCTGTCCAACACCTCCGGCCAGTTTATTCAGACTGCCTCCATAGAAGTTTGCAAAACCGCATCCGAAAATCGTTAAGGTCAGGCCGCATACGTTTTGATTTGCCCGAAGGGTGATGGTCAGAAAAGCATAAATCAGCCCACCCAACAGGGACAGCAGCAGCGCGCCGAAAAGCGCAACGATCATGCAGAGGAACGGCGCAGGGTTTGGGGTATACAACTCATAATAGAAACCTGCAATAAGAGAACCGATGGCTCCGAGACTCATGATCCCTGGTACCCCCAGGTTGAGATTTCCGGATTTTTCCGTAAGTATCTCGCCCAAAGCGCCCAGCATGATCACCGTACCGAAAACGATGGCGGATTGGATCAAGGAGAGTATCTGGTTCATGCCTTGCCTCCTTTCCGCTCTTTGAACACCAGGCGATATTGAATAAAGAATTCGCTGCCCAGGATAAAGAACAGGATAATCCCTGTCAGTATTTTGGATGCGTATTCATTCAGATTATACTGGCTTGCGATCTGTGATGCGCCTCTTTCCAGGAAGACGAGCAGCAACGCGATCAGAATCATCACAAACGTATTGAATTTTGCCAGCCAAGCGACAATGATGGCCGTGAACCCTCTGCCGCCCCCTGTTGTGACGGAAATCGTATGACCGCTTCCGGCCACAGCGATGAATCCGGAGATCCCACATATCGCGCCGGAGAGACACATGGTCCGAAGAATGACCTTCTGAACGTTGATTCCAGCGTAACGAGCTGTGTTTTCGCTTTCGCCAACTACGGAAAGCTCATATCCGTGCTTGGCACGATGCATATACAGATAGATCCCAATGACAAGAAGCATAACCAAGATCACATTGAGCATGTATTTCTGTCCGAAGAGTTCCGGGAACCAGCCGGCTTTTGTTCCGGAGTTGATGATGCCCACCGAATTTGAACCGGCAGGATGTTCCCATTTTGCCACGCAGAAACTGGTGATCTGGATGGCCACGTAGTTCATCATCAAGGTAAACAGCGTCTCATTCGTGTTATATCGAGCCTTGAAAAACGCCGGGATCAAACCCCAGATCAATCCTGCCAGGATGCTGGCTATCAGCATTACCAGCAGGAGCAGCAGGCTGGGCATACGGCTCAGGTAAATCATGCAGGCTGCGGTGGCGACACCGCCCATGAGGATTTGTCCTTCCGCACCGATATTCCAGAAACGCATCTTAAAGGCCGGCGCAAGCCCAACGGCTATGCAAAGCAGGAAAGCGGTTTCTTTTATGGTAATCCAGGTGCGATTGACCGTTCCAAATGCACCATTCCAGATGGATCCATAAACCAGCAGCGGATTGAGATGGACAATTCCATAGATGACCAGGGCACAAACGGCCATAGCCAGTATCACCGCCGCAAGACGAATCAAAAGATTCTGCCACCAATGCAGACTGTTGCGTTTGACGATCCGAAGAAAAGGTTCATGGTGGCTTGCTTCTCTTTGTTCGATGTTTGCCATCATTTCTTCCCCTCCTTCAGATAGGTCATGCTGTATCCTATACTTTCTTTTGTCGTTGTACGAGCATCGGCGATCTCGTTCACCGTTCCGCCGCAAAGAACCAGGATCCGGTCGCACAGTTCAAGGAGAACATCCAGATCCTCTCCGACATAGATAACGGCAACGCCTTTTCTCTTCTGCTCGGCGAGCAGATTATAGATCACATATGAGGTATTGATATCAAGGCCTCGCACTGCATAGGCCATCATCAGCACATTGGGAGCCAAAGCGATTTCCCGGCCCACCAATACTTTCTGTACATTGCCGCCGGAAAGCTTGCGAACGGGCGTATTCAGATTCGGAGTAATGACATCCAGTTCCTTCCGGATCGATTCAGCGAGGCTGCGAGGTTGTTTGCGTTCAGTGAACAATCCCCTTCCCGAACGATAACTCTTCAGCATCATGTTATCGCTCATGCCCATACTTCCGACAAGGCCCATCCCCAAACGATCCTCGGGAACAAATGACATATGCACGCCAAGGTTCTGAATATCCTTGGGCTTCATGCCGATCAGCTGACATTGTTTTCCTTCCGGAGAATGATAGACAACGCTTGAACCGGCTTCTGCCCGCTGAAGCCCGGCGATAGCCTCCAGCAATTCCTTTTGTCCGCTGCCGGAAATCCCGGCAATACCAAGTATTTCTCCGCCCCTGGCAGTAAAACTGACGTCCTTTAAGGCAAGCACACCCTCGCTGTTTTTCACACTGAGGTGTTCCACAATGAGCTGAGTCTCGGAATACTTAGGGTCATCTCTCTGTATGTTTAAAGATACCGCATGGCCCACCATCATCTCCGTCAGCTGCTGAGGCGTGGTATCTTTCGTCATTACATCACCGATATAATAGCCTTTACGCAATACAGCGACCCGATCGGATACCGCCATAACTTCGTTTAATTTGTGGGTGATGATCACAACGCTTTTCCCGTCAGCGCGCATATTGCGGATCACTTCGAAAAGCTTTTCTGTTTCCTGCGGGGTCAATACGGCAGTCGGTTCATCAAGGATCAGGAATTCAGCGCCGCGGTACAAGACCTTGATGATCTCCAGGGTTTGTTTTTCGCTGACGGACATGTTGTATACTTTTTCGTTCGGGTCTATATGGAATCCATATCTATCGCAGATCTCACGTACCTTTGCTGCTATTTTGCGTCTGTCGATACTTCCCTCTTCATGCAGTCCAAGAACGATATTCTCAGCCGCAGTGAATACATCGACCAGTTTGAAATGCTGATGGATCATGCCGATCCCAAGATCCAAGGCATCTTTTGGGGAGCGGATGGTCGCTTCCTTTCCCTGGACAAAAATCTGGCCTTCATCTGGATAGTAAATTCCGGAAAGCATATTCATCAACGTGGTTTTCCCGCTGCCATTTTCGCCGAGCAAAGAGAGGATCTCCCCGTTTCGGATCCCCAGGTTGACTCCGCTGTTGGCAGCTTTATCCCCAAACGCTTTTGTGATATTTCGCATTTCAACGGCGAATTCCATAGTTCGACTCCTTGCAAACCGAATGTGGGGGAAGCCGTTTTGCTGCGACTTCCCCCATAGTCTCGCTGCGTATGAATCAGCTGAGCTGCGTGATCCCGTCGATCAGCAGGCTGAAGTATGGAGCGCTGCGGAAGGTTGACTCTTGGAATGCTCCATTCACGATGCATTCGTAATCCTTGCCGGTGTACAGGACGGCGGTATAGTCGCTGTTCATCGTGCTGGAGTTAAAGGTATAGGTGCTGATCTGGCTTCCGTCAACGGTGAACTTGCTGGTATCGAATACCTGCAGGCTTCCATCCTTGATGGCCTTTTCCACTTCGGCGACCTTTTCAGCGGTACCCGCTGCGCAGGAAGAACCCAGCTTGGAAATCATATTCGCGCCGCTGGCATAACCCTCGGACCAGTCGACGGGGATTTCAGTGCGCTTTCCGTCCTTTGCCATGCCCAGGGCATAAGTGTAATACACCGACCAATCATTCTGGGCAGAGGTCAGGATCGCGGTGGGCGCAACGGCCAGCATATCGATGTTGTATCCGACATAGTAGCAGACAGATCCGGTCTTGACCGCGGCTTCGATCGCGGAAGGACCGCCGGTAGAGTCAGCGTGCTGACTGATAATGCAGCAGCCGCGGCTGAGCAGAGCTTCGGCTGCCTGCTGCTCGGCGGTAGCGTTTGCCCAGGAATTCGTGAAGGTCACGTCCATCTGGACATTATCAACGATGCTCTTGACACCCAGATAGAAACCGGTATAACCGGAAACGACCTCGGCATAGGGGTAAGCGCCAACGTAACCGATCTTAATGGTGCCGTCAGCGTTGTAGTTATCATCGGTAAGAACGCCGCTCTCCACCATCTCCTTCAGCTTCATACCGGCAACGACGCCGGATACGTAACGGCTCTCATAGGTATGCGTGAAGAAGTTATGGGTATTCTGGCAATTATCCACGGCCGCAGTATCTCCGGTGGCAATGAGGAAAGTGATGTTGGGATTCTCTTCCGCAGCCTGAGTCATATAGGACTGATGGCCATAAGAGTCGGAGATGATCACGGTGCAGCCTTGCTCGATCAGGTCAACAGCTGCTTCGTAACAGGCCTGGTCTTCAGGAATATTGTACTTCCAGATAACCTGCTTCGCTTCGTCTATTCCGAGGTTCTTGCAGGCGGTCTGAATGCCCTGCAAATGGGCAAAGTCATAGCCGATGGATTCATCGTGCAGCAGGATTACGCCAACCTTCAGTTCGGATCCGGTGTTGGCTTGATTCTGTGTCTGGCTGGGGGTTTCATTTCCCTTAGCACTGCAGGCGCCAAGAGCGAACACCAGTACCAGCGCCAGAAGCAAGGCAATCAGTTTCTTCATTCTCTCTTTCCTCCGCAATTATATTTCTTCGGCGCACGGGCCGGTCAAAGCAGGATCAATGAACGAATTCGATATTTCCGTTTTCGTCCATGCGGGATATCTTTGCCAGGGATTCGATACGAAGCCCGCGTTCACGCAGCAGCTTTCCTCCCGGCTGATATGCTTTCTCGATGGCAATACCTGCGCCGATTATCCGGGCGCCGGCCATTTCTGCAAGATCCATCAGACCGCCCAGGGCCGCTCCGTTTGCCAGGAAATCATCGATGAGAAGCAGCCGGTCTTCCGGTCCCAGGAAGCGTTTTGAGACGATGACATCATAACTTGTATTATGGGTATAGGACTTGACCTGTGTCATATAGACATCGCCGGCGATATTCCGCGTCTTTGTTTTCTTTGCAAATACGACAGGGCAGCAAAACACTTGAGCTGCGATACAGGCAATCCCGATACCGGAAGCTTCGATCGTCAGTATCTTGTTGATTCTGCAATCAGCATAGAAACGACGCCATTCTTCCGCCATGGCATGGAACAGTGAAACGTCCATCTGATGGTTGAGAAAGCTGTCAACTTTAAGGACATCCCCCTCCATGACAACGCCATCTTTCAGGATGCGTTCTTCCAGCAGTTTCAAGCCTGCTCCCCCCCTCAAAAACATGAAAATCATACTACATACGCATTGGTTTTTCAACTGGATTTTTGCTTTGAATGATGTGCGCATGTCACATGCTCGCTGATCAGTTCAAACCACGTTTGAAAATCTGTCTTCTGAAGAGGATCAGCTGCATGACCAAAAACAGCAGCACGATGATCCCCAAAGTAATCCAGCCTTTATTCTCCGTTTGCGGCGCTACCGGGAGCAGCAGCAGCATCGGGAACCCGAAAACGATCGCCCACGGCTGATGATAAACCAGATTGTCCGCCGCCTGAGTCTCGAAATGAGGGTCTACCTCACGCAAAAGGATCACACCGGTGCTGACTGTACCGGTCAGCATGCCGTACAGGCTCAAAAACGCTTCATGCCTATACTGGGGAAATACCTTGGCGCAAAGCGGATTCAGATACAGATAGCTTACCACTGCACCCGCGACGCATATGAGACTCAGGGGAATGATAAACGGACGTTCGGTGAAGGCATCCAGCCTGATCGCCGCAATGGAGGCGACAACCATCAGATCAAAAAGGAAGCCGGAAATGCGATTCTGCAAAAAGTTGTTCGTATACTCTCGCTTGATCACACCTGTCTTTTTTAATCCGCGCAGAATAGCCTTTTCCAGAAGAGCAAATAGCGTACCGATCAGGAAGTTGAATCCCCAAACCAGCGGCCTGACCGTATTGTAGCCGAAATTCCCCAGTACTCCTGTCGTCACGATCGCATCGATCCCCCGCATGAACAGGAAAGCGGCGATATAAGCGATAAATACCAACGCGATCTGTACCGAAAATTTATCCATGGATTCTGACATGGGGATTTCGTTGACGCCGTTGATCTCCTCAGGGGTCAGCACTTCGGAAATCTGATCTTCCCTGCTGCCCTGGATCACGCCGCGCTTGCGCAGGACATTGAGATAAATGACCCCGCCGATCGAGGCAGAAAGGAAGCCCATAGCAGCGATCGTCAGCCCAAAACTGGTCCCATCCGTAAACCCGTATATGGTTTCATAGGTATGTCCCCAATTGTACGCCTGCCCCGGCCCCTGTCCGAAACCCATAGGCAAAAGCAGTCCGGAAGCCCAAAAACTATCAAGCAAATAATAGCAGACCATGGTGATCAGCAAACCGACAAGCGCCTGGATCAGATATGTTGATACAACGGTGACTCCGGAATCAAATCCGCCCGTGCGGGAACGCTGGTCCTTTTTCTTATCCATATTGCGAAGCGCCATTGCCACAAAGCCCAGACCCAGCCCATGATAAGTCAGCATTTCAAGCGTAGACACAGATACAAGCGCTTTACCGCTGATCCGCCGGCAGATAAAATCCGCCAGAAGCAGAAGCAAACCGCCCAATACAGAGCTGGGAATCATCAGTTTTCGAAGGGGCCGAACTATGTTTCGCAGCGTGTTTGCTACCATCATGGAGAAGAAAAGGAAAAACACCGTAAGCACAAAGCTCCAAACCGGAACATCCCAGAAATTCAGTCCTGTCGTCATGTTGATCCCACAACCCTTTCTTTCCCTTGTATTGAGAATGCGGTTTCCGTCAATTCCGTGATCTCTTTGACGGCAAATGATTCGGATCGAAGATAATTGGCCAAACGAGTGATTCGATTCACATTGACATTTGATCCCAGGATCAAATCATATCTGTTCTCTGTCGTTTCCAGGTCAACGATCAGTTGGTTTATATCGTTCATCGGTTCCTGTGCACACCAGAGAATCAGTCCGCTATTCTGTACCTTCTTCGCGGTTTCGGAAGAAAGCGGAGATTTTGACGCAAGGAGGAATGAAACTGCCCGCACAGATTCCCGCAGCAGCTCGGAAAACTCTTCATATTCCTTCTCAGGGTCTTCGTTGAACAGCAAACCGATTCCGCATCCGATCCCATTCAGCTTCCGAACCATATCCGGATACTGCCGAAGATCCTCTGTCTCGATGAAAAAACATGGGATAAAGCCTTTTGAGCGCATAATTTCTGCACAGGCGCCGCTGTTTTCAGTCAATCCAAGAAAGGCAATGTATATTTCAACATCGCTCCGGGATTGCCGGGGAGTTGGAGTCGGCTCAGGCGTGTTGGTGGGAATCGGTGATGGTGTGGATGCCGTAATTTCGCCCGTTTCCGGCGAAGAACCATCATGCGCTGACTGTGAAGCGTTATATTGTGAGAGTCTTGTTTCCATGATTGCCGCGGCGCCGCGGAGAAAATCGTTGTCTGACAGTACGCTGCCTTTCGTCAAGCGAATGATCGGCGCATAATCATTTCGGATATACGAAACCTGTATCCCGAAAAAACTTGCGGTGAAAAACGCAGGGATATAAGCTGTATCGTTATGAAAGATCGCCGCATAGGGATAGGTGGTGTCCCGATCGTCATAGCTGTTTCCTGCGCTCATATCAAAATACAGAATATCATCCAAGTCAGAAATCATGACCTGCTGCTTATTCCGGGAATACAGGCAATAGGTGCCCAAATCACTGGAGTTAAACACACTGCACGGCAGGTATATCGTTCCATTCTGCATATATGGCATCGTTTGATCATCAAGTTCCAGCAGTGTATTATTGATTGCCGTGAAATACACGGTATTTGCCGCCAGAATAGGAATGACCAACAATAGAATAGCGGTTAACAGAAGGGTGCAAATAATGAAGAGTCGCTTCAACCGGATCACCTCCTTCTGATTGTATGATTATATCCTATCTGGATTAGGCTTTCAAGCTTTGCGATCATTATATCGCAGCCTTTACGCTGAAAACGGAAACGGTGCAGTTCTTTCTAAACCACACCATTCCCGAGTATAAAGCGGTGAAAGCTCCGGCGAACGACTCAGCTCATAGAGACTGATCAGCCGGTTTCCCCCGAGTCAAAATACAACTGATAGACTCTGGAGATGATTGCCGCCGCCTGAGCGCGGGTGGTATCGCCTTGTGGATCCAGACGGCCGTTCACACCCTTGATGATCCCAAAATCCACAGCCCAGGCCATTGCCTCAGACGCCCAAGGGCTGATTTTATCTGAATCTGAAAAAGCAGACAGTGCGGCGTTGCTTTCAGCCGGCTTTCCCGAATTCAGAATCAAACGGTACAACAGGGTGATCAGCTGCTCACGGGAAACAAGGTCCTGAGGCGCAAACCGGTTTTTCCCGATCCCGCCTGCGATCTTGTTTTCTGTTGCCCAATCTACCGCTGATTTGTACCAGGCATAAGGGTCAATGTCTTGATATTCGCTGCGGTGATTCGTTTCGGGGGATCCGGCCATTCGATAAAGAACGGCTGCTGCCATAGCCCGATTTATGGGAGAAAAGGGCTCAAACTGTATGGCTGAGATTCCGGTAAAAAGTCCATGCTCCACAGCATACTCAACCGATTCGTAAAACCAATCGTTTGCATTGACGTCACGGAAATCAAGATCCAGGATATCCCCGGCCTTCCACATTGCCGCCTGTTTATCCAGCCAGGAAATGCGATGGACCAGGAATTCGCGGAGAGCATCCACGCTCAGATCCTGATCTTCCCTTCCCCAAAGGACACGGTCCATACTCCTGGATCCCGCGATCTCCGAATTATAACTGGCGATATTTCTCAATCGCTTTCCTTCAGCACGATCATCTGTATTCAGGAGAATATCATTTACCAGCGGTTTCAGTTCCTTCCAACAATTCACGAGCGCTTCTCGGAAAGACGGGATCTGCAAAAGCCGGTTTCCCAACATGGCCCTGGCGGTCACGGATATATCTTCAGGTAAATCCGCGACTCCATATCCTGTATCAAAATCCCAGACCGGGCCCGCAAACAGCTTATCATTTCCCTCCGGTTTATAGAAATATGTGGACGACTGGAATGCATCGTTATCCTTTGCCAATTCCATGATGAGGAAGCATCGGGCGAGGGAGTCCAGATCACACAATTCCCGATAATCCTCTCCAGTCACCGGATCAATTCCGCCCGCCAGTACCGCCCGTTCGAAACGTTGATACAAGGATGCGATATATTGCATTCCTGCTTCCGGCAAAAATTCCGGACTCTTTACCGTTACGTGCTGACCGCTTTCCGTACGGAACCAGGAAGGCTCCTCCATCGCGCGTTCACCAAAATCCAGTTCCAAAAGATATCCGCCGCGCAGATCCTTCGGAGCCTGAATATCCGGGTAATACCGATATATCAAACCGCCTTCCATCTTGCCTTCGGCCTGTTGAAGCTCCGAAAAATCAGCAATTTCCGGATTCTTCTTTTCAATCGACTTTTCCAGGTCTCGAATCGATACGCGGCCCGCAGAAATCTCGGTTTTCTCGCATAGCTGATACACGCCGCGATATACGCCATCGTAATACAGATCGACGGATGCGCCGTGTGAAGTAAATGGTAGCTTGAATTCTGCTGCCAGATCAAAACTGATCTGATTCCGCAGCAAGCTCTCATCCAAATAGTTTGCCAGCAGGATCCAGGTGCTTTCCTTTTCCGACTTTTCTCCGGTTTCCAGCAAGTCGACTTTTTCCGCAAGTTTGATCTGATATGGTTTCTTTGGATAATTCCAGGTTGAATTTCCTCTGCCTTTGATGCTCTTCAGGGATCCTGACCATACCAGGGATCCATCCGGACGCAGGAGCGCAAAAGATAATCCGTTGACTTTTCTTCCTTTTTCTGCTTCAACATACTCGCGATTTTGAGATTCATTCCCGCTTGTTAAAAACGCCGTGCGCAGTGCAGAGGAATGCATCAGGGTAAATGCGACCTGTTTACCGGCGCACTGAAAGGTCAGTTCGCCGCTTTCCTTACCTGCTTTCAGTAAGGGAAGGATTGAAAACGGAACACCGCTCTCAATATGAAGAGAACTGTTGTTCCCTACGATCTGAGCCCCTTTCTGCGAGAAACGCAGCACCAGCGAATCAAGCCTGGCACAGGAGGGCAGGAAAAGGTAATCGCCATTCTCCAGATGCTGCAGCGGGATCCTTACTTCCCCGAAGCCGGAAACCGTTACCTCTGCATAGAAAGGAGCTTCGTACTTCGATGCCTCTACCGTCACATCTGCCAGGCAGCAAAAGACTGCGATAATCAGAATGAGGATGTATCGACGAACCCGCATATCAATTGCTCCTCCTGGCTAACAGCATCTTATCTGTTTGACAATAGCATCCATGCTGTAAACAGTTTAACGGAATAACGCAAAAAGTTCAACAGGATTATCGGGCTACAAACGCAGGATGCGGCAGTACGTTCTGCCGCATCCTGCGTTCATCGGACCAACTTTTTCAACAGCGTTTTCCCTCGTCCTCGAAGTGAGGAGATCCCGCGATAAACCCAGTAAATGACCACCCCTGCGGGAAACAAGAGAAGAAGGATAATCAGCACTGCATAGAAACCGGATCTGCTTTCTGCCACGCGAGCCGCATTTTCCCAATAGGGATAGGTGACTCTGCTGGTACGGATCACCCGACTGTCCGGATGCAGAAATACACGCAGACTGTTTACATAGTTGAACCGCCCTGTATTCTCCACGATATCGCTGTATTCTTCTGAGATCCCCAGCGCTTTTTTCAATTTGTCTGCTGCAAAATGGGAAACCATATCCGGAAGAACCGCTTCGACGCACGTGATTGGCATATCAAGCCCCAGACGCTTCATCAAGCCGGTGGAAAACCAGATCGTCGGCGTTTCCCCATAGATCTCCTGTTCGATTTTCGAATCAGGCAGTCTGACTACGCCTATGATCTGTACAGGGATCCCGTTCACCCGAAGATCGAAACCATCCAGCTCATATCCGCCGAAAAGCCTCCAGGCAAGCTGCATATCCAAAACAACGCCGTCCTGGTTGATATCCTGCGGATCATACCACGAACCGCTGACCATCTGAATCGGGTGGAAGTGATTGTAACTTCCCGAGGTGCAAATACCCCTTACGCTGACTTGCTCTTTTTCATCAGATACGGTAACGGTACAGAAACCGGAAATAGCAAGGATCCAAGATTCTTCCGATTCACCTGCCAATTCGGACTCAAGATTCTGTCTGATCTCGTACTCCTGCACAGGTTCAAGCCCAACGCTCTCATCAACATATGCGCTTACCTGGGCAAATCGAGCCGAATTCTTCCCTCGCCATCGTTCTGCCGCGGTCTGTTCCACGAAATCGGATCGGATCCTCGTCCAGAGCCAAACCGGTATCAGCGCGATCAGCAGCATCAAAGCAGCCAGAATGAGGCAAACAGATCTGCTCCGTAATCTCATTCCTCAGCCAGGCGAACCAGCATGCCTGCCTCCAGCGGTTTGGTGGAAGAGGTGATCACAAATTGATATCCGTAATCTGTTCCCGCATCCAAAGCCGTATTATAACCGTCCTTGTCCAACACAGATACGTCTACCCGGGTCGCCGTGTATCGATTGCCGAGGGGCGTGCTTTTTGCGACTGCGACTAAGATAAAATTCCCGTTGCTGTCTTCACGGACTGCGCTGTTGGGCACTACAAGGCTGTACGAATTGCTGTGTTCTCCGATGGAAATATCCAGACTCTGTCCATCCACCACGTCGCCGTCTACATTAAATTCCAGGATCTTCCCTTGTCCGGGATTTGATCTGTCAGTTCGAATGGCAGCCAGAGTGATGCGGATATCACCCCACCAATAATTATTGACCTTGGCCTGATCGCCGACATTCAAACGTCGGGCTTGTTCGTTTGTCACCGATACCTCCATCGTATATCCTTTGCCTTCGACCCCGATCTGGGCAAGGACAGATTCAGGAGTAACTTTATCTCCGACCATCACGTTCACTGCAGTAACTTCACCTGCATATTTCGCGGTAACGTCGGTACCCATACGTCGGGTTTCCAGCTTTTCGATCAGTTCTTTTTGCTTGTCGATCTCCTTTTTTTGTCTCTGCAGCTCCAGATAATTGCGCTGTTGTTCAGCGCTGCCCTGCTTTTTTGCGTTTTCGATCTCCCGATTCTTATTTTGAATGCTCTTTTGCAGTTGTTCGACTTGTTCGGCAGCGTCCTGGTACTTACGATTTTGCTCTGACAACTCCGTTGCGTTCTTCAGTACAGCCTGCGCTTCCGCCAACTGCTCCTTCGCTTCCTTCATTTCCTGGCGCATACTCTCTTTTTTCCCGCTAGTCGCTTTTTCCAGGGCTTTCTCTGCCGCCGCTAGTGCCGAAGCCGTTTCCTTCAGACGCTGCTTTGTCCTGGCCAATTCCAAATTGACTTCCGAAAGCTGTCGGCCTTCAGGATTGACGATCTGCATCATTGCCCTGGCTTCCGCTACTTCCTGAGAAGCATAATAGATATCATCTCTATATTCGACTAACTGTGCTGAAAGATCGTTCAGATCTTCATCAGATACCGGTGAGAGCCTGTTGATTTCCGCCTGCGCGGCCTCAAGCTCTCTGAGTGCTTCGGCATACCCTTCCGGATCGGCGTCCTGTTCCTCCTGTGTTGCATACCAGTTATTGATTCTGCTGTTGGCATTGTTCAATCGGATGGTGGCAACTCTATAAGCCTCCAGCAGGGGGTATTTATTCTCGTAATCGCTCTCTGCTTCAGACTGCTTCTGGAGCAGATCACCCAGTTTCTTTTCTGCGGCGATCAACGTGCTCTGGGCTTCATCCAAATCGGCCTGAAATGCCTGCAGGTCCTGATAATATGCATTGGCTTCTTCATCCGCCGCTTTGGCGGCGTCTCTGGCTTCCATGGCTGCCCTGACGGTTTCATCATCTGAGTCGGTTTCTTCTCCGATGCCTGAAATCGCAGCTTCCAGTTCCTGCAGATATTCCTGTTTTTCCTGCACGTCCTTTTGTGCTTTTTCCAACGCTTCTTCGATCCCCGCGGTATCGCTGTAAGCTTCCAAAGCTTTCAACTTTCCCTGCGCTTCGAGCAGATCTGCCTTCAGATCAGAGAGTTCCAGTTCCATACTGCTGTAGCTCGTATCGCCGCTGTTGATCAAGGCCAACTGATACTGGTATTCCATATTTTCCAGTTCTGTCTTGGCGGCCTCCAGTTCTGCGCTGTCCCCTTCTTCCAAAGTAAAGATGACTTGTCCGGCTTCCACTTTGTCACCCTTGTGGATGAGAATGCTCTTGATCTCTCTCGTCTCATCGATCGTTACGCTGTAACCCATATTGGCGACTACCGAGCCGCTGGCCCGGATGCTGTTGGTAATGGTGCCATAACCGGCATATTGGCCGGACACTTCCGGCAGCGACCAGTTCATGATCGTGTTGGAAAAGAAGGTAAGCGCCAAAAGTATCACGAGGAAAACAATAGCGACATTTTTGATGATATCTTTTCTCTTTGACTTTTTTTCCGTCATTATTACCTCATCCTTTCAGGCCGCCAGAGTAATTGATGCCCTCCACAAGGGAGTCTTCCCCGTACAGGAACAGCAGGATCGCCGGAATCATATAGATACAGGCCACAGCAAAAGCCAGACTAATCTCACCGGAATTGATCTGTGACAGGAAAACACTCAGCGGCTGTTTTTCCTCATCTTTCAGAAGAATCAAAACCTGTTCGACCATATTCCAATAATCTATAAAAATCAGAATAATTACAGAGAAAATCGCACTCTTGCAGGATGGCACACATATGCGGGTGAATATTTTCCATTCGCTTGCACCGTCAAGCTGAGCTGCCTCCAACAGGGCGTTGGGTATACGCCTCATGCATTTGGTCAGGATGAAAACGGCAAAAGGAGAAAAGACTCCGGGCAGAATAACGGCCCATCGGGTTTCCAGTACTCCGAGCCACTTGCTGACCAGATAATTCGGAACCAGAGTGACTTGATACGGCATAAGCATGATAATGATATACAGGAAAAAGAGAGCTTCCCGCAGCTTGCCGCGATATCGGGAAAAGCCAAACGCTGCCAACAACGCGATACCCGTCTGGAATAAAACGATCGGAACGGTCAGCAGAACGGAATTCCAGAATTTCAGCAGGTAAGCCGGGCTTTTCAGGAGTACGGTAATGTATTGCCGAAATGTAACGATATCCGGTATGAATTTCAGATTGACTTGCTCGGAAATATAAGCTTTGCCGCCGGCTGAATTTGTTGCAAAAACGGCGCCGTAGTTAGCTGTGATCTCCCCCGGCGACATGAAAGAATTGGTTATGGTCAGAACAGTCGGCATAAGGAACAATACCGCAAACAACCCCGCCCATACGGTGAGCAGTATGATTCCGAGCGTCTTTCTGAATCTTTTCCGCCTTCTCATTGTTCCACATCCTTTCCGAATCTGGCTTCAATGAGAAACAGAATACCGATAATGATCAACATGGCGGTAAACATGATGATCGCTGCAGCGGAAAGCTTTTGATAGTCTATATTCAGGAATGTGTTGTTCATAAAGTGCTGCAGCATATATAGGCTTTCATAGGGGTATTTCCCCGTCAGCAGATATACTTCCCGGAAGATCTTAAAAGAATTGATCAGAGAGAGTATGGTCACAAACAGGAGGCTCGGGGAAATATACCTGAGCTTAATGACCCAAAACCGTTTCCACGCGCCGGCGCCGTCCACCTCAGCAGCCTCCAGCTGTTCTTTCGGTATCCCGGAAAGGGCGGCCATAAACAGGATCATGTCATATCCCAGGTTCTTCCACAGGAACAACAGCACGATCACCAGTTGGCTGTAGCTGGATTTCAGCCAGTCGATCGGTTCAGCGCCGAAGTGACTGAGCAAGCTGTTGAGCGCTCCGTTATAATGGAAAACGACTTGCCAAATCAAGACGACAGAGGCTACCGGGACCATCATCGGACTGAGGAAAAAAGTGCGGAACTGACTTTTCATCGGGATCTTTGCTTCCAGGATCATCGCGAGCATCAGGGATAGTATGACCGTCAGCGGAACAGCAATTGCCGAAAACATCAGTGTGTTCCGAGCGGCCTGGCGGAATGCGGCATTATTCCACACCTTGACGAAGTTTTCAAACCATACGAAATCTCCCCCGACCGGATTGTCTACGAAGGCATAATAAACGACAACGCCAAAGGGAATCAGGAAAAACAGCAGTACGCCCAGTATACTTGGCAACAAAAAGCAGGACGAGCTGATTCGGGTTCGTCTGAAAAATCTTGACTTTTTACCTTGCCGCTGCATAAGCACACCTCTGTCTGAATCCATCGACTTCATTGGCCATTTGTTTGACGCATGAAGTTCTGACTTGTTCCGATGTTTTTTCGTACCGACAAAAAACATCAGGGGGAACTGAACGGCTCCCCCTGATCGTTCCGGTGCCGATTCAAGTACAGATGTCACAGATCACTGCGGCAAAGATCTTGATCGCAGTCAGCATATCATCAATCTTCATTCGTTCGTTGGCGCCATGGAGATTTGACTCAAATTCCGGCATTGCCGCGCCGAACGCTACACCCCCGGGAATATCGTGCACATAAGTCCCGCCGCCCATGGAAAGGCATTCCCCTTTTCTGCCTGTGAAAGAGCTGTACCGCTGCAGCATGGAACGAATAAACGGTGTATCTGCAGGAGTATGGTGAGGCGGGCGAAGGAATCCGTCAAATCCGAAACCGTACTTTTCGAAGGCTGATTTTGCCTTGAGTCTGCAGTTCTCTTCCGTAGCACAGATGGGAACCCGGCTGTCAAAAGAACCTTCGATCCCCTCCTCTCCCATTTTCAGCAGGCTGAATGCCAGGGTAAGCGGCCCGGAGATCTCATCTTCCATAGCGATTCCGATTGCAGCGCCCTTGCTGTCCCCGTGAGGCATAAGCTCAGCAAGACTGCGGAGGGCGCTGAGACCGGGATGCTCGGCAAGCGGCAGAGCCAACAGCAGTCTGATCAACGCGGTGATCCCATTGATCCCCTGCTCCGGAGTTGAAGCATGAGCGGCAAGACCTTTTACCATGATTTCAACACCGGTATCATTTTGGATCGCTCTGAACTGAACACCCATCTGCTCTGCCAATGGACGGCAAATCTTTTCAACATCCGTCTCAGATAGTCCCAAAACCGTCGCTTTTGCATCGGCCGGCAAAACGTTGATCCTATATCCGCCATCCAAGGCGCTGACCCTGGGAAGGCTGTCTTGTTTCGGCCATGTCTTGGAAAACCGGGCTGCTAGACCGCCTTTTTCCGTGTTGTATACGGGAAAGCTGGCATCCGGAGAAAAAGTATTCGGTGCAGGTTGATTCGCAGCATAATAATGCCGGATATCTCTGGAACCGGACTCTTCATCTGTTCCCAGGATCAGCCTGACGTTCTTTTTCAGAGGAAATTGTTCCGCAACGCATGCCATCGCGTAGATCGCTGCCACAGCAGGGCCTTTATCGTCGTCTGTCCCTCGTCCATACAGACAGCCGTCTTTTTCCGTTGCAGTATATGGATCCGTATCCCAGCCTTCGCCCTCGCCGACCACATCCAGATGAGCAAGGATATCCAATGCGCACTCCTCCGCGCACAGATCCGCCGTCATGACGTAACCCTCATGATCTGTAACGCGGAATCCCTTTTCCCGGCAGATTTTCATGGCTTCTTCCAGTGCTGCCGCAGGCCCGGGCCCGAAGGGTTTTCCCTCTTCAGGTTCACCCGATACGCTTCTGATCGCCACCAGCCGTGAAACATCCCGAATATAGGAATCTCTGTGTTCATCGACCCATCGGCTGATTCGTTTTTCCATGTCCTGCATACGTTCAATCCTCCATTAACCGGCGATACCGCTCATTTCCATCAATCGATAAACCACTGCGCAGATCTCTGCCCTTGTGGCAGTTCCCTTCGGTTCATAGCAGTTATCTCCCCGACCGTTCATCAATCCCATATCCCGCAGATTGTTCACGGCTTCCACAGCCCAGTCCGAAATCGTATTCTCATCTGTGAACGGCTCGCGAACTTCAGCATTCAGATTGATCCCGGCGGCGTTCATATATCGGAAAAGCATAACTGCCATTTGTTCCCGGTTGATGTGATCGCCGGGATGGAAACTGCCGTCGTCAAAACCGAGAGTCACGCCATATTCCGCAGCCCACGCCACGTAAGGACCATACCAGTCCTCCGCAGAAACATCAGTGAAAGGGGTTCCTGCATAGGACTCACTGTCCACACCATGCATCCGTCCCAGTATGGTAACGAAGCTTCCTCTTGTCACGATCTCACGGGGTGCAAAGCGGTGTTCTTCCACACCGTTTACTATGCCCAGTTCAGACAACCGCCAAATATACGGCGCTGCCCAGAAGTCGTCATCGACATCCATATACCGTTCTTCCGTGGGGATCAGGCTATCATGATCAACGCGGTATTCCCCGTCCACAAGGCCCGCTGGAGAACTGCCAAATACGCGGATCCTGGCACTGGTGTTTTCCGCTGCGATATACCGATGATGCATGGACAGGAAACTGCCGTCCGAGCAGCTTCCGCCGGTGCTCAGATCCAGGATCTCCCCTTCCAGGAGCATCAGTTTTGCTTCTCCGCGCAAAAGGACAAAAGACGCAAATGATTTCAGTTCGATCACATCCCCGTCATAAAGATCCAGGGATATAAACTGAGATGCGAATTCCCCCTGCACACTGCCGGGAAACCATAAGGCATCAAGTCTGGACGCCAACTGCTCTTCTGTTTCTGATAACCCTTCTTTGAGGACGCCGCCTACCGACTCCTGAAGCTGCGGTGTGAGCTTCTGGTACAGGTAACTCACAGAGATGAGCGGGTCAGACGATGTGCCTGCCGCACCGGCCAGAATGATGCAGGCGCAGCATACCAGCATGACGACAGCGAGTACGACCAGCATAAGCTTTCCCTTCATTCCGCCCCTCCCTTCCTGCGGTTCGCACAGATTTACCGGAATTGTGGTTCAACTATACCACCCTGCTTGATCTTTTTCAACCTTCACAGCTTGATGACTCTGTGCATATTCTGGAATGAATAGTCATAAAGGGAGAAGAGATCGGATGCAAGACTTGTCGTTCTTTCTCGGAGGAAATACCTATCAAGGCTTTTACTCCTTATATGAAGAATACCTGAAGTCAAACGAAGGGAGCAGAGTCTGGATACTGAAAGGCGGAGCCGGATGCGGGAAATCCGGGTTCATGCGGAGGGTGTATGATCGCGTTTCCTCTGCGGGCTATATGGTACACCGTATTCTCTGCTCCGGTGACCCTTCATCCCTGGATGGGATCCATATTCCGGCCCTCGGTGTCATTCTGCTGGACGGCACTGCTCCCCACGTTCTGGAGCCTCCTTTTGTGGGAGACAGAGGCTTCTACCTGAATATGAGCCGTTTCTACCGCCCGGGCGTACCCGATCTGCGGATACTGGAAGAAGCATATGGAAAACACTACAAAAGGGCTTATCGTTGGTTGGCAGCAGCAGGCCATGCCGAAGCCTCCCTAGAACTGCCGGCAGAGGCTGAAAAGATCATTCGCCGCAAGGCTGCCGCTTTGATCGCCAGAGAACTGCGGGCAAAAGGAAGGAATCCCCCAAAACCCATGCGCGTCTTCGTCGATGCATTCTGCTGTGAAGGGATGCTTACACTTCACGAAACACAGGCAAAAATGGCGCAGCATCAAATAGGCCTATGCGGAATCTGCGGCGCAGAGCACATATTTCTTTCTTCCGCGGCTGAGGCTGCCCTCGCCCGAGGTTACGAAATTGTGATATCCCCATCCCCGCTGCAGCCGGAGAGAATCGCTCATTTGTTTATTCCGGAGTGTGACCTGGGTATCGGGATCGGCAAAGGCGACCGATATATTCATCTGGACAAGATCGTTTATAATCACGCTGATGCCGAGTTTTCCGAGCTGGTTCGCGAAACCGATTCCATGCGTACTGCTCTGCTGTCAAGAGCTCATAAAGAGCTTGCTCTGGCACGACATGACCATGATAATCTGGAAAAAGCCGTAAACCCTTATGTGGATTTCTCCGGAGTATATGAAGAAGCTGAAGCCTTTGCCATAAAACTGCTGAACGATGCGCCGCCCGAATCGATGTCTGTCTGATTGTTCCGCTCTTCCGTTTCATCTTGTCATCTCCGTCCGACAATGGTAGAATCATACCGAAACCGTCGTTTGGAGGCATAAATGATGAAATACGCTTTTGTAGGTCTGGGGAACATGGCATCAGCTATTCTGCGGGGTATGCATGCAAGCCCGGTCTATGCCCAGGCTGAGTTGTATGGCTATGATCGGCACCCGGAGAAGGCAGAATCATTGCCCGTGCGGTATTGCCCATCCCTTGAGGAACTGTGTACTCATGCTGATGTGCTGATCTTATGTGTAAAGCCATATTCTTTGGAAGACCTTCTCGCCCAGCTTCGGCCTTTGCTGAAATGCGGCTGTATTATCGCCAGCGTTGCGGCGGGAAAGCCCATTTCGTGGTATGAAGAACGACTGCCGAATTTCCCCTTCGTTCGTGCCATGCCAAACGTCAATGCGGGAGTCAATGCCGGCGTCACCGCGATCTGCGGGGGCAGCTGCGCCACGGCAGATCATGTGACACTGATCCGGGGAATATTCGACGCCGTCGGAAAAACTTATGTGCTGGATGAAAAACACTTTTCTGCTTTCAGTGCAATCGCCGGAGCAGCGCCTGCCTATACGTACCTGTATATGGACGCTCTGGCCTCGGCCGGCGTCAAAGCCGGATTGACGAAGCAGACCTCTTTGGCGATCGCCGCGGACATGGTTCTGGGCAGCGCCGTATTGCTTCAGAAGACAGGCGAACATCCGGCAGTTCTGATCGACAAGGTCTGCTCTCCCGGGGGGACTACAATCGAAGGTCTCCATCGTCTGCGTGAATTGGGCTTTGAACACAGCGTTTATGAAGCGATAGCTGCGGTGATTGAAAAAGACAAGTCGCTGGGCAGTTGATCCGCGGCACAAACATTCAAGCTGATTCTGTATTTGATGCAATATTCACGCGTCATTGCTAAAGCCTTCGGCATCGACCGAAGGCTTTTCTTGTTCTGCTATTCGTGGACAAGCGTTTCTCCTTGTGTTAAACTGTGTACAGACGAACGAAAGCTCTTACTGCGACGGAAAAGGAGGTTCTTATGAATATTCCCGAGAATTTTCTGAAGAATCAAACATTCGATTCCCGCGCTTTGGGATTTAATCGGCAGCTGATCCCCAACTACACGCCGGATCCCTTTGCCCATGTTGAAAAACCGCTTGCCACCGAAGTGCTGCCGGACGGTCAGGTCAAGCTGCACTTTTTCGCGCCCAAGGCTCAGCGTGTGACTGCCGGGCACGAGGATACATGGGTCGAACTGGAAAGGGACTCTTCCGGGCTTTGGTCCGGGCTGCTCCCCTATGACGAACCGGGTTTCAAACAGTTGGCTTTCCTGGTGGACGGTGTTAAAGTGATCAACCCCATCGCGCCGATCGGATACGGCAGCGGAGAAGCCATCAACTATGTCGATGTACCGGATCCGGACTGCGATTTTCTTCTGATGCGGGATGTGCCGCATGGTACCGTCTCCATGGAATACTTTCCTTCTTCCGTTACCGGTGAGACGGAATGCTGTTATGTGTACACTCCTCCGCACTATCGTGACGATCTGACGCAGGATTATCCCGTTCTGTACCTTCAGCACGGGGGAGGCGAGAACGAGATCTGCTGGGTTCATCTCGGGAAAGTCAACATGATCCTGGACAATCTGCTGGCGGACGGCAAGTGCAAGCCTTTCATCGTTGTCATGAACAATGTGATGATGCAGGTAAAGAAAAACGGCCGTTGGGAAGAAGATGTATACAGCTTCGGAGATATGCTGATCGAGGATTGTATCCCGTTCATCGAACGGGCATACCGCGTTCGTCCCGGAAAATTCAACCGTGCGATTGCCGGTCTTTCCCTCGGTTCTCTCCTCTCGGCAAAAATCGTCATGGAGCATTATGATCGGTTCGGCGCGGCCGGTTTGTTCACCGGGTATACCTGGCCGATCATGCCCGGACGTCCCAGAATGGTCCAACCGTGGATCGATGTGCTGAAAAATGCCGAAGTGTTCAACAGAGAGGTCCCGCTTTTCTTCGGCGCGATCGGTGATCGCGAGGTTTCCCTGCCCCTCTTTGAGGAAGAGCGTGTATTTTGCCGGGAACAGGGGATCCACTATATTCAAAAGATCTATCCCGGAACTCATGAATGGCGGGTTTGGCGCGCTGCGGCCCATGATTTTTTCCAGATGTTATTCCAATAACCCAAAGGGAGGATACTGAGATATGCTGCGAAAAGTATTGACAGAAAGCGGCTGGGTGGAAGGGATCCCCGCAGCCGATCCAAGGGTCACCGCCTTTAAGGGCATCCCCTTTGCTGCTCCCGCTATTGGCGAGAATCGATGGCGTGCTCCTCAACCCGCCGAAAAATGGCTCGGCGTAAGGGATTGCAGCCGTTTCGGCCCTATCGCTATGCAGGAGATTCCGGGAGAGAACCCGGACGACATATATACCCGTGAATGGCATGTTGACAGCTCCGTTCCCATGAGCGAGGACTGTCTGCAGCTGAATATCTGGACAAATGCCAAAAGCCCTGAGGACAAGCTTCCTGTCATGGTGTGGCTCTATGGCGGCGGCTTGATGGTCGGGTACCCTTCCGAAATGGAGATGGATGGAGAACGTATCGCCCGCCGCGGTGTGATCCTGGTGAGCGTGAACTATCGGGTAAACGTATTCGGATTCTTGGCTCATCCGGAAATCACTGCAGAAGCCCCTGACCAGCCCGCGAACTTTGGGCATCTGGATCAGAAGGCCGGTATAGAATGGGTTCGCCGGAATATTGCTGCCTTTGGAGGAGATCCAGAGAATATCACGATTTTTGGCCAATCAGCAGGAGGCGGAAGCTGCCTCATACAGGTATGTTCCCCGCAGAATAAGGGCCTTTTTCAAAGAGCGATCCTCCACTCCAGCGGGGGTCTCCTTCCTCCCTCCAGTCTCAGCCTTCACCTTCAAGAAGCAGAAGAGCAGGGCAAACGTTTGTTTGACGCTCTCGGTGTGAAAACGCTGGAGGAAGCCAGGAAGATCGACGCCCAGACAATATGGGACGTTGCCGTCGGATCCGGAAGATTCAACTGGGGCAGCGTGATCGGGGACGCCTTTTTACCCGACACCCCGCATGATATCATCTGCCGCGGGGAGCAGAACGATATGGATCTGATCATCGGAAATACGGGGGACGAATTCATGTTGAGTCCGATGGTTAAATCTGAAGAAGAACTCGTGGCTTACGCATATCGCAAATTTGGGGATTGTGCGGAGGATTATCTCGATATCGTTCGTTGCAATGCTTCCACTTTGGATGAAATGAAGTCCAATGCTACCTACAACAATTTCGAACTCGGCAATGTGCTTTGGCTGGAGCAGAATGTCCGAAATCCGAAAAACAAAATGTACTTCTATCGATTCGACCCGGAAATCCCCGGTTGGGATGATCCCGGCGCCTTCCATTCCTCCGATCTCTGGTTTGCTTTTGAAACGCTGGCAAAGTGCTGGCGTCCTTTCACCGGAAAGCATTATGATCTTGCACGGCAAATGTGCAATTACTGGACGAATTTTGCCCGCACCGGAGATCCCAACGGTCCGGACGCTGATGGAACTCCCATGCCCCAATGGCTTCCTTATCAAGCAGGGCAGCGAAAGATGATGTTCCTGGGGGATAAGCCGGAGCTTCAGGATCCGGAGGAAAACAGGTTTTTCAAATTTCTTCTGGAAAACTGCGAAAAAGGAAAGATCTCACATCTGAGTCTGAACGGTTTTTCAACGGACCGTTGAACCCTGCTCATAAATTGAGAAAAGAGACCGGGAATTTCCCGGTCTCTTTTTTTGCAGTTTCGTGTTATTCCGTTGCGAAATTTGTAAAGTAGTTCTGAATCAGTACGACGGGCGTTCCCCTGTCGCCGCTGCCGCTGGTCAGGTCGCAAAGAGAGCCCAGCAGGTCGGTAAGCTGGCGGGGAGTCGTTCCCTGGGAGTTCATGTTGCCTTTCAGATCTGAATCCTTTGCCCGGATGCGTTCACGCATTGCATTTGCCAAGGCTTCCCCTTCCAGATCCTTCAACTCATTATCTGCGAAATACTTCATCTTCAGTTCATTGGGCGTGCCCCGCAGACCTGCCGTGTAGGCAGGAGATACAACAGGATCCGCAAGTTCCCAGATCCCGCCCACAGGATCCTTGAAACCGCCGTCGCCGTAAACCATGACCTCCAGATGTTTCCCGCTTGCCTCAAACAGCGCTTTCTGCAGGCTCTCCACAAAGGTCTGGCAATCCCTCGGGAAAAGCTTGACTTTGTCCTCTGTCGCTTTGTTTGCGCCCAGCAGGCCATATGTCTCATTCCACCCGCTTCCTTCGGAAGAAGCAGTTAGGATCTGATCGAGGCTGTACGCTCTTTCGGCTCCGTTCTCTTTTAAGATCCTAAGCGTCCGCTTACGGGTATGGATATCACAGTTGATCACATTCTTGGTGTAGTGCAGAATGTGTTTGGGATCGTTTGAAAACACGACTTCGATATTGTTTCCCAGACTCTTGTAGTAATTCACGTAATCAACGCCGGTGAAACGATGGATCGTGCGATTGCCGAAAATTGCCCGGAATCCCCGTTCGTCGAAGCTGTCAGTATAGGGATTGATCCCGTTGCGATCCAGATCATCCATGCCGATCAGCTCGTTGCCTACCTCATCCGATGGATATGAGAACTGAACATAGAGCTTTCTGCAGGCAATGGAAAATGCGCGAAGGATTATCGCAAAACGGTTACGGCTCATAATGGGAAAGATGATCCCCATATCCTGTCCGCCCAGCTTCTGCCGAACATCAGCAGCGATTTGCTCAATCGTGGCATAGTTGCCCTGGGTCCTGGCTACCACCGCCTCGGTGACTCCGACAACATCCCGGTCATGCAGAGCAAAACCTTCCTCAGCAGAGGCCTTCATGATGCTGTCGCAAACCATCCGGACAAGATCGTCTCCCTGACGAAAAATGGGTGTAATGATCCCTCTGGACGTGACCCCGGTATATCTCATTTCACTCAGCTCTCCTTTATCATACTCAGCGCAAAACCAATGCTCTGACTAAATGAGTATACATAGGCCACTTACGGTTTGTCAATTGTCAACTTTCACATCATTAGTCTGATGAAGTGCTGTAATTTTCTTCTTTTTGCGCCGTGAATGATGAATCAGAAGGATTATGACCAATGCAATGACTGCCGGAACAACCAGCAAAGGTAGCGCAGAGACGACAAATAGAACGATGCTCTTTCCCGCCTGTCCCAGCCATTCCCAGGAAGAGCGGATCCCGTCCCGCAAGTCTTCTCCGAAGGTTCTGGCGATCGGCTTTTCTATGGTCAATTCCTTTACTTCCTGTACGGATAAACACATGGTGGAATAGTTTATTTTACTGTCCCAGTTGTTCAGTGTCGTTGTGAGGGATTCGATCTGATAACGAACATTGCTGAGCCGGTCCTCGATGTTCAGCATGTCGTCAACGTTTTCAGCCTTTTCCAGCATCTCCAGAAGCCGGGATTCTTCCACTCGATAGGCTTTCATCCGGGACTCCGTATCCCTGTATTCGTTTGTGATGTTCTGAGCTCCTACAGAAGAATAGGTCACATTCCCCAACGTATCCAAATCGCTACGCAGGGAAGAAAAGTTCTCCCTCGGTACACGGATCACAAACTGCGCGTTCCGGTAGCTGTAACGATCATAGTATTGACTGCTGTAATCACGCCCGGTCACATAGGAGCTTTCCAGAAACCCCTGGTAGCGGTCGATCATTTGATAAACCTGATCTACCGTTTCATCAAAGCGAATGGTTTCCACATTCGCGCTGCCGGAATAGATGATTTTATCATATGAATCGGCTCGATCGCTCTCCCCCGCCGGGACCGAAGTCATGCCGCCCGGATCCTGATCATATGCGGCTGCCGGCTCGCTTTCCCAAGGCATACCGTCATCTGAATAATAAGCTTCATTCTGAGCTGCGTAATACAAACCTGTATCAGACGCCGCGCTCTTTGCCGGTGCCTTGGCAGCGGCTTTATCCGTCTGCATTGCGGAACCGATACTGCCGCACCCTGCCAGCAGAGCGATCATCACAACTGCTGCGAAAATCGTTTTGACCCATCTGTTTATCATAGCCGCAGTCTCCTTTTTGTATCGTTTTCCCGTATCCTGTACTGCTTGCTTTGACGGCGACAGCAAAAAAAGGTTCCGCCGAAACCGGCGGAACCTTTGCATATTGATCGGAATCAATACTGCATGCCCCAGTAAAGCATATGCTTCGCGGGCTTTCCACAGCAGGGACATACGGAATCAAGCTGTTCTTCCCGGAAGGGAATACAGCGGGAGGATAAGCCCGCCACCTCTTTGACCTTTTCTTCACAGGCAGCGTCTCCGCACCACATACTTTTCACAAAGCCGCCCTTTTCATTGCTGATAGTCTGCATCTCACTGAGGCTGTGAGCTTCATGGAGGTTGTCTTCCAGATGCTTTTTTGCCTTATCGAAAAGCCCCTGCTGTACCGTTTCCAGCATAGCGGGCACGGCAGTTTCCAGATCGTCCAGAGAAATGAACGTCTTTTCCCGATTATCCCTGCGTACCAAGACACACTGATTCTGCTCCATATCTTTGGGTCCGATCTCTACCCGGAGCGGGATCCCTTTCATTTCATACTCTGCGAACTTCCATCCGGGGCTCTGCTCGCTGACATCCGCTTTTACCCGAACGCCGGCCTTTTTCAGCCGCTCAACGAGTTCCATCGCTTTATCCGTAACTCCGGGCTTGTGCTGGGCAATGGGGATCACAACGACCTGATACGGAGCGACATTCGGCGGCAGGACCAGCCCGTTATTGTCTCCATGCGTCATGATGATCCCGCCGATGATGCGCGTGCTGACGCCCCACGAGGTCTGAAACGGATAGGCAAGCTGATTGTTCTTATCAGCAAAAGTGATATCGAAAGCGCGGGTAAAACCATCGCCGAAATAATGGGAAGTACCGGCCTGAAGAGCTTTGCCGTCATGCATCATGCACTCAATGGTATACGTGTTTACGGCGCCGGCAAATTTCTCCTTATCCGTCTTGCGTCCCCGGATGACCGGCATAGCCAGCCACTTTTCTGCCAGATCTGCATAGACCTCCAGCATCTGCTCCGTTTCGGCTATTGCTTCCTCTGCCGTAGCATGGATCGTATGACCCTCTTGCCACAGGAATTCCCTGCCCCGGAGGAAGGGGCGCGTAGTCTTTTCCCAGCGAAGAACGCTGCACCACTGATTGTATTTCATCGGAAGCTCACGCCAGGAATGGAGCACATGACTCCAATGGTCGCAGAAAAGCGTTTCCGAGGTGGGACGAATGCAAAGGCGCTCCGGAAGCTCTTCACTGCCGCCATGGGTGACCCAGGCACACTCGGGCGCAAAGCCTTCAACGTGATCCTTTTCCTTCTGCAGCAGACTTTCCGGAATCAGCATCGGCATGGAAACATTTTCATGTCCCAATTCCTTAAACCGGTTGTCCAGCCAACGCTGGATGTTCTCCCAGATGGCGTAGCCATATGGCCGCAGGATGAACAGACCCTTTACGCCGGAATAATCCACAAGCTCAGCTTTCGTGCATACGTCTGTGAACCACTGGGCAAAATCCACTTCAATATCTGTGATCTGTTCGACTTTCTTTTCTTTCGCCATCGTTTTATCTCCTCACATTGTTAGAAGTTTTTTCATTTTACTCGCGGCGTTGATAAAAGTCAAGAGCGCAAAAAGCCGCCCCGCAGTGTCCTGCGGGGCGGCTTCAATTCTGCACGATGTCATCCGACACGATACCCTACGCCGGAATAATCCACTATGGCGTTAACGATATCAATGATCGTCTGTTCTTCAAAGGGGCTGTTCAGTCCGTTTTCCGCCAAGGTCTCTTCGAATGTGAGTTTAGGATCAGCTGAAGCGATGCTGTTGTAAACATCGATCGCCCGCTCCCGATTCTCCAGGGAGATCTGGAAGATCTCCAAGGCTGGGATAAGACTGGTGGCGTAGCTGATATAGTACATCGGCGCTTCAAAGTTATGCATCACATCTACCCAGACGTATCGGGTATCGATAACATAGTAGTCTTCGCCGATCCCATAGGTTTTGGAAATTTTCAGATAGGCTTCGTTCAGTTCGTCCACATCAGCAATATCATGTGTGTAAACGTACTGCTGGAATTCATCATACAAGCAGCCGTCGATCAAAGTGCTCATATAGTCGTATAGTTTGTACTTCAGGATCCCGTTATACGTCGTGCGCGGATAGAGATCCTTCATTTTGGGAAGGAAGAGCAGCTCGTTTGCCTGAGAATCGATCTCCTTGACGTCCAGACTGGCGTATCTTGCCACATCCGAACCGCCCAGATAGTTGGAGTAAAAATGCCCGAATTCATGGATAAAGGTGAATACGTCCTCATATCCATTTCCCTCATGGATGAAAATGAACGGTACATCGTAGTTGCTGAAGAACGTGGTAAAGGCTCCGTTCTGGCTGTTCTCGCTATCGGTGATCACGCTCAGTTTATAATCGATGAGGTACTGCAGCGCTTCCGCCATCCAGGGGGATATTTCCTCCGCATGTGCTTGGATCTCATCCTGCCGCAGAGTGATCTGATCGGCCGCATTTCTGGCATTCTGCATTGCACTGTATTCCTGGGATGATAAACCATAGATGAGATCCTGCGCCTCGTTCAGCACGTATTTTTTCACGTAATCCCAAAGCCGCTGCGAGTCCTCTATGGTGTAATCCCTCTCATACTCAAAATCATAGGAGAATTCCGGATAGCTGTCGTAGCCGGCCTTTTCCGCGATCCGTTTCTTGATCTGTATGAATTCCAAGTAGAGCTTGGCGACCTTCTTGTTCAGCGCTTTATAATACTTTCCCAGCAGGTTGTAATACTGCTGCTGGTTCAGGTTATCCAGCGACATGATATCGTCCAGGGTCACATCCTGCTCCTGGAATCGGATGGTTGTGTTCGTTTCCGCATCCCAGTATTCGTTGATGATCTCTGTGCAGCGGGTATCGAGTTCCACATACTCATCATCGTAGAGTCTTTCCGCGATGCGCAGCATACGGAAGTCTTCTTCTGTCCAATCATAGAAAACGACGTCCTTATGCTCTGACTCATAAATCGCTACTTCCAGCTTGGTGCACTCCACCTGCAGCTTGGCATATTCCGTGGTCAGAGACTCCGTTTCCCGTTTGTAATACTCGTCATTCACATCGATCGCGGAAAACAGATTAGCCAGGTTGTACTGCGTCTGGAGATCCACAAATTCATCCGTAAGCGCTTCGTATGCTTCCTTAATGGTCTCACTGTCCGTACCGTCGGTCACCATGACCTGGATCTCCTGGATGCGCTTGGTCAATGCGTCGCAGTCCGGATGGACATACTCCAGCTCATCATAGCTGACAAGACCGCGGATATACTCACCCGTGGGCTGAGAAGTGGGTCTGGGAGTCGGTTCCGGCGTAGGCTCGGGAGTGGGCTCCGGGGTGGGTTCCGGAGTCGGCTCAGGCGTAGGTTCGGGCGTAGCTTCCGGTGCAGGAGTCGCTGTCGGCATCGGCGTGGCCGGTGCTTTTGTCGGCGTCGGTGTCTGTGTTACGGGAGCTGCAGACTCTTCAGGGACCTTGACGACCTTTGCGCTGCATCCGCAGGCCAAAAGCAGGATGGCCGCCAGAAGGATGGCAAGCACTCTTTTCATGGCTATTTCTCCTCTTCTTTGTAATCGATTGTGGTCATCTCTCCTGGCGAAGGACGATCGTATCCCCGGATTTATAGATGCTGTCAGCCGGAACGGTACCCCGGACACAGGAAAGCGGATATATACTGCTGCGTCGGCCGATGATCGTACCGGGATTCAAGACAGTGTTGCAGCCAACTTCCACGTAGTCTCCCAACATTGCGCCGACTTTTTTCCTTCCGCTGGGAATCGTCTGTGACCCGTCCCGCATGATCACCAGGGTTTTGTCGCTTTTCACATTGGAAGTAATGGATCCGGCTCCCATGTGGGCTTTGTATCCCAATATGGAATCGCCGACATAGTTGTAATGCGGTACTTGTACGCCGTCAAACAGGATGACGTTTTTCAGCTCAGTGGAATTCCCAACGACACAGTTTTTGCCCACGAGGGCGCTGCCTCGAATAAAAGCGCACTGACGGACTTCTGTGTCCGCATCGATGATGCAGGGACCGGCGATATAGGCGGAGGGAAAGACCTTGGCGGTTTTATGTATCCAAATGTCCTCGCCGATCCGGTCAAATTCATCTTCCGGTAAGGCGTTTCCCAACGCCTTGATGAAATCCGCGATATCTCCCAGCACTTCCCAGGGATATGTTTTTCCCTGGAAGAGCGGTGCTGCAGCGGTTTTGCTCAGGTCAAAAAGATCAGCAATGGTATACATATGACCAACTCCCCTTTATTTGATTCCCAGGAGCAGCCCCTTCCGGGACATCACTTCCAATACCGCATCGACGTTTTTTTCGCAGGTATCCAGACTTTGTGCCTCGACCATGACACGAAGCACGGGTTCCGTTCCGCTCTTCCGCAGCAGGATACGGCCATAATCTCCCAACCGGGCAGCAACAGCCTGAACTTCTTTCTGCACATCCGGGTCGTTCAGCGCAGCATCTTTATCCGTTACCTTGGCGTTCTTCAATACCTGCGGATAAATCTTCAGATCCTTTACCAGCTCGGAGAGGCTGCACTTGCGTTCCAGCATGACCTGCATCACCTTGATGGCAGTCAAAAGCCCGTCTCCGGTGTTGGCGTATTTATGGAAAATGATGTGTCCGGACTGTTCGCCGCCGATCAGATGGCCGTTTTCCTTCATATTCTCATATACGTATTTATCGCCGACTGCGGTTTTTTCATAACCGATTCCCAGTTCATCCAGCGCCTTGTATAAACCGAAGTTGGACATGATCGTGGTGACGACCTTCGTATCTCCCAGCCTGCCGCGTTCTTTCATATGCTTGGCGCAGAGGTATATGATCATATCTCCGTCCACCAGATTGCCGTGTTCATCCACAGCCAGGCAGCGGTCTGCATCTCCGTCAAATGCGAATCCCACATCCAAATGGTTTTCTTTCACGAACTTCCTGAGTGCTTCGATATGAGTTGAACCGCAGTTGAGGTTTACGTTCACGCCGTTTGGCCGATTGCCAATCACATAGGTTTCAGCGCCTAAAGTTTCAAAGATGTGCTTGCCCATCTGCCAGGTGGAGCCATTGGCGCAGTCCAACCCTACACGCATGTTCCGATAGGAGTGGGTAGCGAGACTGATCAGATATCCGATATAGCGATTTCGTCCGGCCGAATAATCGATCACTTCCCCAATATCCTCTCCGGTCGCCAGAGGAATACCTGCAGGATCCCCGTCCAGATACTTCTCTACCAGGTCGATGACCTCATCTTCCATTTTTTCACCCTGGCCGTTCAGCAGTTTGATCCCGTTGTCGTTGAACGGATTATGGCTGGCCGAGATCATGATCCCGCAATCAAATTCTTCCACTCTGGCAATGTAAGAAACACTGGGGGTCGTGCTGACATGGATCAAATACACATCCGCTCCGGAAGCGGTGATCCCTGCGCACAATGCACATTCGTACATGTAGCTGGACCTGCGCGTATCCTTCCCGAGGACAATACGTCCTTTATGATCCCTACTGTAATACCATCCGAGGAAACGCCCGATCTTCATAGCGTGCTGCACATTCAGATCGACGTTTGCTTCACCGCGAAAACCATCTGTTCCAAAATACTTTGACATATTGAATCATCCTTTACTAAATAATGGATGCTATGAAACGTCATGCTATGGTTATGATACTTCTGTTGAGAGGTGGTAATCCGTTGTCTGTAGTGATCATCCGAACGATCATCCTGTTTCTGTGCATCGTCGGCGCCATGCGAATCATGGGGAAAAGGCAGCTGGGCGAATTGGAGTTATCTGAGCTGGTTGTAGCTGTTTTGATCTCCAATATTGCCGCACATCCCCTGCAGGATATCGGTATCCCCCTGTTGAACGGTGTGCTTCCTATCGCTGTACTTCTCAGCTGCGAGCTTCTGATTTCCTGGCTATCCTTGAAAAGCGACAAGTTGCGCTATCTATTATTCGGTAAGCCCAGCATTCTGATCAATCACGGCCGTATTGATCAGAAAGAGATGAAAAAGAACCGATTTTCTCTGGATGAACTGAGCGAAGCGCTGCGCAAAAAAGGGATAACGGACCTGAATACCGTGCGCCAGGCGGTACTGGAAACAGACGGGACGCTCAACGTCCTGCAATATGCAAATTGCTGTCCGGTCACACCGGCACAGCTGAAGCTGAAAATCGAAGAACGCGATCTTCCTATAACCCTGATCAGTGACGGGAATGTGGAAACCACGAATCTTCGCTTGCTGGGAAAAGATGTCCCGTGGCTGGAGAACTTACTGCATCAATCGGGAATGTCAGAACCGCAGCAAGTGTATTTGTTGACGATCGATTCCCTGGGAGGCATATACTTTCAGGAAAAAGAGGAAACAAAATGAAAAAAGAAGGGCTTGCCATCGCGATCATCTTATGCGTCATCCTTGGTTCAGTCCTGAACCTTCGCTTTCTGAAATCTCTCATCCATGAACTGGACGCACAGATAAGTGAAGCGGTATCGGAAGCGGAGGCAGAAAACTGGACAGCTGCGGAAGCATTGGCGTCAGAAGGGATGACGCATTGGATCAACATGGACAAATATACCCATATTTTCATCCGACATGGGGAAATCGACGCGGTGACCGACGCTTTTTGCTCTTTGCTTGGCGGGATCAAAAGCCGAGACGCATCGGATATATCTACGGCTCAGCTTTCGCTGCATAGTCGGCTGAACGAATTAGTCGAAATGGAGCGGATCACACCGGGCAGTATTCTATAGATGTTCAATTGTTAGCGAGAAGCTTATTCAATTCCTCCAGGAATGTGCTGATATCTTTGAACTGGCGATAGACGGAAGCAAACCGGACGTAGGCGACCTGGTCCAGATCCTTCAGGCGATTCATCACCAATTCGCCAATATGCTCTGAGGAGACTTCCCGGTCCAAAGAGCCTTGAAGCTCTTGTTCGATCTCATCAGCAATGTTTTCCAGATCACTTACATGGACGGGACGCTTTTCACATGCCTTGATCATGCCGCCGATCAGCTTCATGCGGTCGAAGGCCTGACGGCTTCCATCCCGCTTGATGACCAAAAGCGGAAGCCGCTCAATGATCTCATATGTGGTAAATCGTTTTCCGCAGGAAAGGCATTCCCTTCTCCGTCTGATCGTAGTCCCTTCCTCGGCTGGTCTGGAATCAATGACCTTGCTTTCAGTAAAGCTGCAGAATGGGCAGCGCATAAAACGACCTCCCGCTCACTACCGCCCATGGAAGGCGGCAAACATTCTTGATACTAAATATAGCGTTTTTTCCCGTTTAAGTAAAGAGCGATCAAAAGAAAAGGCAGGATTTCCCGCTTGTTTTTTCTGCGCTCTGCTGTTACTTTAGAACCGGGAGGCGACAATATGCTGTTTCTGAAAATCCTTCGACGAGCAGGAGAAATGTGTGAACCGGCATATTTCGTGCAGAAAATCACCGCCTTGACAGCTCTCGCATTGATGATCTACGCGCTGCTCTGTTTTCTCTCTGCAGAAGAATTGAATGCGGATACATATGCTACGCTTCTTCTGGCCATGGAATTGTTCCGAACCGCATCAGGGGTCCTGCTGATTGGGATCATCGCTGCGGTATGCATCGAAGAAATCCATTCCCATTCTGCCTGAAGAAAGCAGTGTGTTGACGGCCTCAAGCAGACCATCTGCACTGATTCGTTCCGGCAATCCTAATTGTATCGCGATTTGCTTTCTTTTTTCCCGGCTTTTGCTGCCGCCGCTCAACCCCATGGTATACAGATCGGCTTTACTCAGGCGCAAACCGGATCCCGGCTCCGTTTCCCCATCCTCAACAGTCGCGCCGGCACGAAGCAGCGCGTTTCGCAGCACATCAGGCGTCATTCCTTCTACTCCCAGCTTGCCCTCTTTTGACGGCGAGCTTTTTCTTTGCTCTTTTCCGGGTATATCGGGAATGTAGGCATGCTTCACCGAACCTGCGGGAATCGAGCCGCGGATATGATTCCGTATCAAAAATCCGGCGCTGTCACTGTCCGTCAGCACGATGAGCCCCCTGGTCTCCGCATAGAGCCGCAGGAGGGCCATTTGTTCAGGATCCCTGAATAATCCAAACCCCTTCGTTTCAATGATCGTTCCGTCCACCACCTGGCTGAGGGTATTCTTGTCGTACCTTCCCTCCACAACCAGGACCTCTTTGATCCGGAGTTTCATGTGTTCTGCGCTCCGGCCAAATGGAGAAACAAATTTACCAAAACGCTTTCAGGGTCGCCTGCCCCTGTCTTCATACGCAGATCCGCCTCAGCGCAGCGGCGAAGTCCGCTGCAATACCATTCTGAGGAAAACCCGCTGCAGATTCGGAGATACTGCCTGCAAGCGTATTCGCTGCTGCCCAGGATCTCCACAAGCTCCGCCATCCCTTTCCCTTCAGCCTTGATCAGGCTGGCAGCATAGAGCTTTCGCAGCTGAGAGCCGATCATCGCGTTGATCGCGATCGGCTCCGTATTCAACTGAGAGAGTTTGTGCAGAAGTTCCGCTGCTTCCTCATACCGTTTTGAAGCCAGAGCATCCGTAAACCTGAAGGTTTGCGCCTCCACTACAGGCACAGCGACCGCATCAATATCTTCCCGGGTTATGACGTTATTCTTCGCATAAACGGAAATCTTTCCGATCTCATTGATCAGCCCTTCCATCAGGCTGCCGCACAGAAAGATCAGATACGATGCATCTTCCCGACTGATTTCTTTCTTCTGCGCCGCAAAATGCCGCATGACCCAACGAGTCAGTTCTCCCTGTCCCTGAACAGGAAATTCAACGGTTGCCGCATGATTGCGGATTGCTTCATAGAGATTCTTTTTTCGCTTATCCGCTTTGAATTCCAGCGTATCATACACGAAAACAAGGCAGCAGTATTCCGGCAATTCCTCCAGGATTGAAATCAGCTGTTTTCTCTCTTCTTCCGGAGCCTGGAACAAATCATAATCCCGGACTTCGATCATGGTGCGTTCGGCAAAAGACGGATAGGCGTCTACCGCTTCGCTGAGTTCTGTAAGGTCAAGGTTCTTTCCTTCATACTGCCGCAGATTGAAGGGGTCGTCGTCGCTGCCCAGCACAGTTCGTCTCAGTTCCCGTGCATAATGCTCCCGCAGATACCTCTCCTGTCCAAACAGGACATAGCACCGCTCAAGCGACCCTTCTTTCAGACTCTTCCGAAAGGCATCGAGCTTCAATTCCCCCATATTCTCCACCCCTGATTGTCCACCAGTAATATATCCCCTTGTTCATCCGTTCTGTATATCGTTATGCCTTGCGCTTGGATCCGATCCAAAGTCTTCTGTGAAGGCAGTCCATAACTGTTCCTGCCCACGGAGATAATCACCGCTCCGGGGTTCACGGCTTCCAGGAAATCTTCTGAAACGGAATTGGCGGAGCCATGATGTCCGGCCACAAGAACGGAAGGATTCTCGATCTGCATCCTCTCCAACAGCCGTCTCTCCGTGCCTGCCCCTGCATCACCGGTGCAAAGAAACGATATTCTTCCGGCATTTGCGGATATGCAAAGCCCTGATTCATTCTCTTTGATCTGGTTCAGAGGAGGAATGATCGCCATTTCCATATTCTTCTCTTTGATCCAGAGGACATTCTTTTCCAGATAGACTATCGTTACTCCGCAGTCCTCTGCACAGGATATCAGCTTCCCTGCATCCGTGTCATCAGTATCCGGATGCGGACAATAGATCTTATCGACTTTTAACCTGCGCAGCAGCTCCGGAACGCCGTTGACATGATCCAGGTGAAAATGAGTCAGGATCAGATTATCTACTCCAAACCGACCATGGGCAAACAGGTATTCCGCCGCCAGATCTCCCGCGTTTGTATATAGACTGCCTCCGCAATCGATCATTGTTGTCGATTGCGGACCGGTCATGATCAGGCATTGTCCCTGTCCCACATCCAGGGCGCAGAAGCTGAATGTATCTGATGTGAATTCGAGCCAGGAGAGACCGAGAAACAGCGCCAATCCAAACAATGCCGTGATCGTAAATTTCCGTGTCCGATGCTCCAGATCTGGCAGGAAATAACATGCACCCATACAGATCCAGGTAATGGTCAGCCAACAGGGCAGATAGGGCGAGCGTATGTATAAAGATGAGACGGGAATTGTGCCGATCCATCCGGTCACCTTGCGTATATATCCGACCAACAAGCCAACCGGAAATCGGAATATCATACCGATCGAAAGGCTCGTCAAACTAATTATGACGCCCAACAAACCCAAGCAGAAGCATAGAGAAACCGCCCACATGACCAGCAAATTGGTTACGGGAGCAAGCAGGCTGATCTGTCGGAAGAACAAGGCGTTGAATGGCGTGGTAAAAACAGCCGATGCAAGAGATACTCCCAAGGATGTCTGTGCACCGTTCCACAGCCTTGCCCAAACGGAATGACTGCCCCATTTGGCGGGATGCTTAGGCAGACCGTCTTTTATCTTCGGATAAAACAACAGGATACCCAACGTTGATGAGAAGGACAGGATCATGCCGGCGTTTCGAATACAGTATGGATTCAATATCAAAAGCACGATCAAGGCCAAACCCAACGCAGTCAGACTGTCATACTGTTTTCGGCTGATTTGAGCGCCGCAAACAGCGATCTGCATCACCCCGGCCCGAACAACAGATGCGGAAAACCCCGTCATCGCCATGAACAGCAAAGTCACCGGTATGCAGACGAGGGCGGAAAGCCTTCCTCTTCCCAACAAAAGATTCAGAAACATGACCAGGAAAGAAAGGTGCATACCGGAAACAGCTACACAGTGGGCAACTCCCGAAGAACGGAGCATGGAGGAAAACCAGATATCCTGTTTGAGTCTGCTCCTGTCGCCTGTAAGCACGGCCAAAAGGAAAGCGGCGCTGCCGGGGTCATAAATCTCGCTGATCCGCTCCCGCAGAAACGCACCGATCCTTGCCGGAACAAAGCGCCAGTAGGCATTTGCTTTCCCGAGGATCTCCGGTTCTTCTTTCGCATAGCCGAACAATGGAACGCCAAGAGACAGATAATAGTCGCTATTCGTTTTTTCCAGCGAGCCTTTGAAAGCCGCCCGTGCTCGTAACCGCTGTCCGGCTTCAAAAGTTGTTGCGCCATTGCTGTACAGAGTGCAGCGCAGATGCCCTATGCGGATATCCGTTTTGATCCCATAGTCAGTATCCGAAGAGTCCTCCAAAACCACAGCCTCAACCGTCTGTTCCGAATTCAGCAGGGGTTTCAGTTCTCGCTGAGTCACCTGATTCCAGATCAAAACGTACAGACAGCCGATCCCAAATCCCAGCAGCGCCATGCGGAGGATTCCGATCAGCGGTTTCTCTTTTCCCGGGAGCAGGAATGTCAGGCCAAATACGGCGCAGCAAATCAGAGGCAAAGCCCAAAACCAGGTTTTTGTTCCTGCCGGAAGCAGAAGGATAAGCAGAGCCGCCGCAGCAAAGAAGACTGCAAACCAGGCAAGTTTTCTCACTGCGGCGGCTTCCTTTCATTCGATTTGTTGATCAACCCGGGGGCCAGGTCATATCTCTGCCGGACAACACATGGAAATGCAGATGATTTACAGTCTGCCCTGCGCTCTCCCCTGCATTGGAAACGATCCGGAAGCTCTCCAGTCCCAGGTCTTCTGCCAATTTTGCGATCACTTCAAACGCATGGGCGATCAGCTGAGAATTCTCAGCAGTAATGCAGGCTGCTGACTGGATATGCTCTCGAGGAATCACCAGGAAATGCTCCGGAGCCTGAGGATCAATATCCCGGAACACAAAGACCTGTTCATCCTGATAAAGGCAATCTGAAGAGATCTCTCCCGCTGCGATCTTGCAAAACAGGCAATCCGTCATAGTCATTATCCTTTCTTTTATCCTTTTGCTGCCGCAATCTCCTTGAGTTTGAGTTCAACAGCGGCCATGGCTTCGCTCAGCTTGGAAGCATCCTTGCCGCCACCCATGGCGCTATCCGGTTTGCCGCCGCCGCTGCCGCCGGTGATCCCGGTCACCAGCTTCACCAATTCTCCGGCCTTAACTCCAGCTGCAACAGACTTCTTTCCGCAAACAGCCAGGAATGTGATCTTCTCTCCATTTTCGGCAGCCAGGACGGCAACGACGTTTTCTGCTTTATCCCGAAGCTGATCACCTGCGCTCCGCAGCCAGTCGGTTTGAACCGCTCCGACATTCTGCAGGACCAGTTTCAGGCCGTCGATCTCTTTTCCTTCCCGCAGGAAGCGATCAACTTCTCCGCTGATCAGCTTATTCTGCAGTTTCTCGACAAGGCGCATGGAATCCTTCAGCTCGTTCATCACAGTGCGCGCTTTGTTGCTCAGTTCGGCAGGAGTGGTCTTCAGTTCTTCTGCCGCTTCATGGCCGCGCTGTTCCGCTTCTTTCAGGGCTTCCAGAACTTTCTTCCCGGTGACCGCTTCCACGCGGCGCACGCCGGAAGCGATGGACGCCTCAGATATCAGATGGAATGAGCCGATTTTTGCCGTATTGCTGAGATGGGTCCCTCCGCAGAATTCCTTGGAATAATCGCCCATGGAAACGACGCGAACCACATTGCCGTATTTTTCCCCGAACAGGGCCATGGCGCCTTCCTTCCTGGCTTCATCAATGGGCATTTCACGAACGGTTACCGGAAGGTCATTCAGAATCTGCGCATTCACAAGCTCCTCGATCTTACGCAATTCTTCAGGCGTAATGGCCGCATAATGCGTAAAGTCAAACCGAAGGAGATCGGGCGTCACCAACGAGCCGGCCTGCTGTACATGGTCGCCGAGGACCTGACGAAGAGATGCCTGAAGCAGGTGGGTCGCACTGTGCGCGCGCATGATCGCCTTTCTGTTCTCTTCATCCACCTCTGCGCTGACCGTATCGTCCACGCGGAAAGCTCCGCTGCGGCAGATACCGTGATGCAGGACCTTGTCTCCCTTGCTGAGCTGGGTATCCGTGACCTCGAAACAGCTCCCATCCGCCAGGCGAAGTATGCCTTTGTCGCCAATCTGTCCGCCCTTTTCCGCATAGAAAGGCGTGCGGTCCAGAACGATGATTCCTTCCTTACCGTTCCCCAGGAGAGAACTGAGTTCCCCATCTTCCACAATGGCCAGGATGCGGCCTGCATCCTTCATCGTTTCATATCCGGTAAACACCGTAGGGGTGTTGTCCAAGCCCAGTTCAATGCTCTTCCATGCCTCAGACATGTCTCCGCGGGCAGCTCTGGCCCGATCCTTTTGCTCCTGCAGGCAGGCGTTGAATCGTTCCCGGTCAACAGTAAAGCCCTGTTCTTCCGCCATCTCCTCCGTCAAATCGATGGGGAATCCATAGGTATCATGCAGTTTGAAAGCTGCATCGCCGCTGAACTGTTTTACGCTGTCTTTTTTGAATCCTTCCAGATAGTCGCTGAAAATCCGCAGGCCGGTGTCGATCGTACGGGCAAAGCTCTCTTCTTCCGTGCGAATGACCCTTGTGATATAAGCCTGGCGTTCCTTCAGTTCTGGATATGCTCCCATATTCTCATGAACGACCATATCACAGACCTGATAGAGGAAAGGCTCTGTTACGCCAAGCAGCCTGCCGTGTCTGGCAGCACGCCGCAGAAGGCGGCGAAGCACGTATCCGCGTCCCTCGTTGGATGGAAGTACACCGTCGCAGATCATAAACGTGGATGAGCGGATATGGTCTGTTATGATACGCAGCGAAACATCCTTCTCATAGCTCTGCCCATAGGTAGCTCCGGTGATCTCGGAGACCTTATGCGTGATGTTCATCACCGTGTCCACATCAAAAAGGCTGTTGACTTCCTGGCAGACAACGGCAAGCCGTTCAAGGCCCATGCCGGTATCGATGTTTTTCTGACTCAGCGGGGTATAATTATTCTGTCCGTCATTGTTGAACTGAGTGAAAACCAGATTCCAGACTTCGATGTATCGATCACAGTCGCAGCCTACAGTGCAGGTTGGCTTCCCGCACCCGTAAGCCTCGCCGCGATCATAGTAGATCTCTGAGCAGGGTCCGCACGGGCCGCTGCCATGTTCCCAGAAATTATCCTCCTTACCGAAACGGAAAATCCGATCCGCAGGAATGCCGATCATCTCATGCCACAGATTCCAGGCCTCATCGTCATCCTGATAGACGGAAGGATACAGACGGTTCGGATCCAGACCGATCCATTCCGGAGAGGTCAGAAACTCCCAAGCCCAGGATATGGCTTCCTTCTTGAAGTAATCGCCGAAGGAGAAATTTCCAAGCATTTCAAAATAGGTTCCGTGCCGGGCGGTCTTCCCAATATTTTCTATATCCGGCGTGCGGATACACTTCTGGCAGGTTGTCACTCTATGCCGCGGCGGTTCCTGTTCACCGGTAAACCAAGTCTTCATCGGAGACATTCCCGCATTGATCAGGAGAAGAGAAGGATCGTGCTGGGGAATCAGGGAGAAGCTGGGCAGGCGAAGATGTCCTTTGGTCTCAAAGAAGCTCAGATATTTTTCACGCAGTTCGTTCAATCCGTATTTTTCCATTGTTGTTAGCCTCCAAAGTTGGAACTGTTGATGAACCGTTCAAATGCACTGTAGCTGCTGAAGAACTCATGCTTACCGTTTTTGTTCAGCGCATAGAAGTAATAACCGGTGCTCTCAGGATTCAGCGCAGCGCGAATAGATGCCAATCCCGGGTTTGCAATGGGGCCGGGCGGTAATCCTGGATACAGATAGGTATTATAGGGGCTGTCCACCTGCAGGTCCTCATTGGTCAGATGTTCCTTATGCTCGCCCATGGCGTACTGGATCGTAGCGTCGATCTGCAGATAGGGATAGCTCGTGCTCTGAAGTCGGTTATAGATAACGGAAGCGATCGTCGCGCGCTCCAGATCGCTGCCTGCCTCTTTTTCAATAAGAGAAGCGACGGTCAGGATCTCTCGGAGCGAATAGCCCTGCGCGGCAGCCTGTTCCGTTACGCGATCGCCGATTCGATCGCCGAAGTTATCCAGGAATCGGCATATGGCGGCCTTGGGACTGGAGTCGGCATAAAACTCATAGGTATCCGGGAACAAATAGCCTTCAAGTCTGGTGGCATCTCCCTTGGGGATGTCAGTCAGGAAACTGTAATCAAACACTTCTGTTGCCGCACATTCCATCAGTGTCTCATAGGGACAAACACCGTGTTCTGCCAGGATCTGGAAGGTCTCCATCACCGTTTTGCCTTCCGGAATGGTCACCTTAACTGTCGCCAGTTCTTCTCCTGTCCAGCCGGTATAATGGTGCATATTCTGTATCAAAGCGCGATAATCCAGTTTCGTGGAAAGATTATACGTTCCGGGTTCGATCTTTTCATCTGCATGGAAAAACTTGCCGAACAACGCGAACAGTCTGCGGTATCGGATAAGGCCTTTTGTCTGCAATTCTGTTGCAACCTGGTCGACGCTCATATCGGAACCTACGTAGACTTCAGCTTCCAGATACTCTTTATTCAGGGAAAGCATATCGTCTGCTGCCAGCCAGGCGAAGCAAGCCAGCGCGACACTGACACAGATCACAAAGAGGAAATACATGATCCCGCCGACAAGGCCTGTACGGTAGTAACGCCGTCTGCGGATCGCCCGGAAGTCCCGGGGAGTATATCCTTCTTCTTCAGCGTCTTCTTCCGAATACGCATCGGCTGAAGATCCCGTTTCCGCCGAATCGGCCTGGGAATCCTCCTTCGGCATGTTCTTCAGGTCTTCTTCAGTAAATACGTGAGTTTCTTCCCGGATCGGATCAACGAAGGGATCATGGGCAGCAGCCGCTTCCCCTTTACGTTCAGCATGCGGCTCCCACAATCTGGCGACATCGGAGGGATCGGGCTCGTTTTCCTCTTCCCCGGTTTCGCTGCTCTCCTCCATATCCTTCAGGAAAATGGATATATCCGGGACCTCTTCTGCTTTTGCTTCTTCCTCTTGTTTCTTGTCGGCATTTTTCTTCAAGCTGGCCAACAAGGCTGCAAGTCCGGTTCCCAGTGCTGCCGAAGCGCTGTCAGACTGCTCTGTCGGTTTCTGATCCTCCGGTGAGGATTCACTCTCAGACGTTTTAACAGGAACTTCATCCGGAACACCCATCAGCAGTTCTGCCCAATCAAATCTGTCTTCAGCTCGAGACTCTGCCTGCTGGTCACCACAGTCATTTTCCTCAGATGCCGTTATCGATTCCGCAGAGTCAACCGGCTCCGGTTCTTTGTCCGACTCCAGGATGCTCTTCATATCAGTATCAAAAAGGACATCCTTTTCCCGCGCAGGTCCATTCTCCTCATCGGATGCAGCGATCGGACCGTGCGTTTCATTTCGTTCCAATAAAGCTTCTGCTTCAGCGATGATCCTGTCCAGACGGGCTGATTCGGATTCAGCCTCTTTGGCATCCGGCGCTTCTGCCCCGGATTCTTGCTCAGGTTCCCGCTCGGCGGTTTCGCTTTCTTCGATATCATTTGCGGCTTCGGTCGTTGGTTCATTCTCCGACAGATATCCTTCAAAGAAAGCTTTTATATCTTCCGGCTTCTCTTCCGGTGCAGACTGATCGTTCGCCCATGTGAATCTCATAAGGGCTGTAGCGACCTCATCATCGGATGCACGACGTTTCACGGAGTCTTTTACTGTTTCCGGCGCGGGAGTTGCCTGAACGGGTTTTTCAGGAGAAACAGCTTCGGCCACAGAGGATTCTTCTTCCTCTGCGGCTGTGATTACGTCGGCCACCTTATCCCGGAGGTATTTTAAACGCTCCGACAAGCTACTCTTCTTTTCCGTTGTCACATTCTCCTGATCGTATAC
>JAEEGJ010003154.1_pt1 | contig 66705 bp, 54 predicted proteins | sample 8958761 | NCBI WGS metagenome assembly JAEEGJ01 (sample SAMN16246546, study PRJNA631951) | gut metagenome | biome: gut microbiome; feature: rumen; material: RS-attached | host: Bos | place: Iran: Karaj | collected 2018-10 | reverse complement strand
TTATCCTCGATCCACCTGCATTCGCCAAGAACCACCGTTCTCTGCAGCAGGGACTCAAAGGCTATCGTTCCATCAACCAGCGTGCCATGGAAGCCTTGCCCGCCGAAGGCTTTTTGATGACCTTCAGTTGCAGTCAGGCGGTCAGCAAGGACGACTTCCAAACCATGGTTTTCACCTCCGCCATGAATGCACATCGTAATGTACGCATCGTCCGACAACTGCCTCACGCCATGGATCACCCAGTATCCATCCACCATCCCGAGGGGGAATACCTCAAAGGCTTGCTCCTGCAAGTGGAGTAACAAACCGTTTTATTTAGTATTTAAACGAACGTTAAATATTACTTCGACGTTACTTCGACGATAGAAAAACGTCGAAATAACGTCGAAGTAACGTTGAAATGATATTGAAATCCGAGTCCTGTCTAGTTCTATTCGGCGAAATATTTATAGAACAGGGGTATTGTCTCAATGCCTTTGAAGAACTGCTGGAGGGGGTAGTTCTCGTTGGGGGCATGGATGTCGTCGCTGGCAAGTCCGAAGCCCATGAGGATACTCTTGAGTCCGAGGATTTTTTCGAAGCCGGCCACAATGGGGATACTTCCGCCACTGCGGGTGGGGATGGGACGCTTGCCGAAGGTATCGGTCATGGCCTTTTCTGCAGCTTTGTAAGCCTTGAGTTCCAGAGGACTGACGTAGGCAGCGCCACCATGGCAGGGAGTGACCTTGACGGTGACATAGTCGGGGGCAACGCTTTCAAAGTAGTTCTTGAACATCTCGCTGATTTTCTCGAAGTCCTGGTTGGCCACCAGACGGGTGCTGATCTTGGCGTAAGCTTTGGAAGGTAGAACAGTCTTGGTTCCTTCGCCGGTATGGCCGCCCCAGATGCCGCAGACATCCAGACAGGGACGGATGCCGGTGCGCTCCTTGGTGGTGTAACCTTTCTCTCCTTTGAGTGCTCGCACGCCGAGGTCTTTCTTGTATTGTTCCTCGTTGAAAGGAGCCTGTGCCATGAGGGCGCGCTCCTCGTCGCTGAGCACCAGCACGTCGTCGTAGAACCCGGGGATGGTGATGTGGCCGTTCTCGTCGTGCAGGTCGGCAATCATCTTGCAGAGTACGTTGATGGGATTGGCCACAGCCCCACCGAAGATGCCGCTGTGCAGGTCGTGGTTGGCGCCGGTGACTTCCACTTCCCAATAGCAGAGGCCACGGAGGCCGCTGGTGATGCTTGGTACATCGGGGGCAATCATCGATGTGTCGCTGACGAGGATAATGTCGGCCTTGAGCAGTTCTTTGTTTTTCTCGCAGAAGCCATAGAGGCTTCCGCTTCCGATTTCCTCCTCACCTTCGAGCATAAACTTGACGTTGCAGGGCTGGTTGCCAGTACGCACCATATATTCAAATGCCTTTGCGTGCATGAAGCTCTGGCCTTTGTCGTCGTCGGCGCCGCGGGCCCAGATGTAGCCATCTTTGACTACCGGTTCGAAAGGGGAGGTGCGCCAGAGCTCAAGGGGAGCAACTGGCATCACGTCGTAGTGGCCGTAGACCAGCACGGTGGGCTTCTTAGGGTCGATGGTCTTCTCGCCATAGACCACGGGGTTGCCGTCGGTGGGCATCACTTCGGCTTTATCGGCACCAGCTTCGAGAAGAAGTTCTTTCCAACGTTCGGCGCAACGCACCATGTCGGGTTTATGTTCCTGCTCGGAGCTGATGGAAGGAATGCGGATTAACGAAAACAATTCTTCAAGAAAACGGTCTTTGTGCTGTTCGATGTATTGTTTCATGGTATGATAGGTTAATGGGTTATAAAAATTATATTTTGCTGCGTTTCAAAAGGAAAGGCAACATTACTTGATGGAACCCCTGTGCAATATCGACAGGGACATAGTCTATACGGTACTGCATGGCGCGTTGGCGCAGAGTGGCAAACATCTCGGTCATCTGTCGGCGGTAGCTGTCGGCCACCTCTTCGGGTTGAAGCCTCAGTTCACGTCCGCTCTCCAGGTCGATAAACAGATGTGGACGGGCATCGTAGTCCAGATTAACCTCATGAGCGTAGTCATAAGTATGGAAGATGATGACCTCATGCTTGTTGTGGCGTAGATGCCGCAGAGCGTCGAATAGTGCTTCCTCTTCGCCAGGATGTACGAAAGCATCGGTGAAGAGCACTACCAGCGAACGTTTGTGGAGCTGTTCTGCGGTGAGGTGTATGGCTTCGGCAACAGAAGTCTCACGGAGCGGTCGCTTGTCGGCTTTGAGAGGCTGAAGAAGGTTGTCAAGCAGTCCCAAGAGGTATTGCTGGTGTACACTGTTGCTGCGGCAAGGGGTCTGCAAGTCGATTTGTTGGCTGAAAAGGGTGAGACCAAATGCATCGCGTTGACGATGGAGCAATTCAAATAGAACGGCAGCGGCATAGACACTGAAGGTGAGCTTGTTTGGATAGTCTATGTCGCCTTGGCGCTCCATGGGGAAATACATGGAGCTACTTTGGTCAATCATCATCTGGCAACGCAGATTGGTCTCCTCCTCGAATTGTTTGACATAGAGGCGGTCAGTACGGCCATAGAGGTGCCAATCGATATTGCGGGTGCTTTCACCGGTGTTATACTGTCGATAGTCGGAGAACTCGACAGAAAAACCATGGAAAGGACTTTTATGCCTGCCGGTGATGAATCCTTCCACTACCTGGCGGGCGAAGAAGCCAAGGGATTTGTAGCGGGAGATTTGACTTTGGTTCATCTATTGTTGTAGTTCAATAATATCTGGGAATTCAAGGAGTTCAAGACAATACCGGCTTGGCAAGTACATTTGTCCTGAACTCCTTGAACTACGCGGTGTCTCCTTGGACTTCCTTGAAGATTATTACAGCAATGCGTTGAGTTTCTCGGTAAGGGTTTCCTTTGCCACAAGACCTACACTTTTGTCGACAGGTTGGTCGCTGCCTTTGAAGAAAAGGACGGTGGGGACATTGCGGATGCGGAACTTGGCTGCGAGGTCGCTGCACTCGTCGACATCGGCGGTGCCGATGACCGCTTTCCCTTCATACTCTTTCTCGATTTCTTCGATGCGCGGGGCGAGGGCTTTGCAGGGACCGCACCATGTGGCGCCGAAATCTACCATTACGGGCTTGCCCGTGTTGATCATCTCATTGAAGTTTTCTTCAGTAACTTTCATGTTTATGATTATTTGATTGTTTGATTACTTGATTTAATTGCAGCAAATTTTGTGCCAAACATTTTTTTTATTTGGCACGGAAATAGATTGTCATTGGCACGCCGTGGAAATCCCACAATTCACGCATACGGTTCTCGACAAAACGTTTGTAGGGGTCACGCACATATTGTGGCAGATTGCAGAAGAAAACGAACTGGGGGTAGGGTGTGGGGAGCTGAGTGATATATTTGATCTTTACCCACTTGCCTTTGACCGAGGGAGGTGGATTCTGCTCTTTGACAATGGGCAGAAGCGTGTCGTTGAGTTCGGCTGTAGAGATGCGGCGGCTACGGGCTTCATAGACCTGCTTGGCAGTCTCGAGTACCTTGAAGATGCGTTGCTTGTTGATAACCGAGGTAAAAATGATGGGGACATCGTCGAATGGTGCGATGCGTTCCCGTATCAGATTCTCATAGTCGCGGTGAGTGTTTGTCTCTTTCGATACCAGATCCCATTTGTTGACCACCACCACGACACCTTTGTGGTTACGCTGGATTAGAGAGAAAATATTCAGGTCTTGCTGCTCGAGACCTTGCTGTGCGTCGAGCATGAGAATGCAAACATCCGACGCTTCAATGGCCCGGATGGAACGCATGACCGAATAGAACTCCAGGTCTTCACTTACTTTGCTTTTGCGGCGTAGGCCGGCGGTGTCGACGAAGTTGAAGTCGAAGCCAAAAAGATTGTAGTGTGAATAGACCGAGTCGCGAGTGGTGCCCGCAATGGGCGTCACCACACTGCGATGTTCACCGGTAATCATGTTGATGAACGACGATTTGCCTACGTTGGGACGGCCGACGACAGCGATGCGAGGTAACCCGTCTGTAGGGTTGTCGTCGCCTTCGTCGAAATCCTTCACCAGTGCATCCAGAAGATCGCCGGTACCACTGCCTGTCACGCCGGCAATAGGGTAGGGGTCGCCCAGCCCTAAGGCGTAAAACTCGGCGAGATTATCCATCTGGGCAGAATTGTCGACTTTGTTGGCGGCCAACACCACTGGTTTGGGACATTTACGTAACATGTCGGCCACATCCTCATCCATCGGCGTCAGCCCTTCGCGAGCATCCACCAGGAAAAGGATCACATCAGCCTCGTCGATGGCCAGGGAGACTTGTTTGCGGATCTCCACCTCGAACTCGTCGTCGCCGCCCATGACATATCCGCCGGTGTCAATGACAGAGAACCGCTTGCCGTTCCAGTCAGAATGACCGTACTGACGGTCTCGGGTTACGCCGGCAGTTTCGTCGACTATGGCATCCCGACTTTCGGTCAGGCGGTTGAAGAGTGTCGACTTGCCTACATTAGGACGTCCTACTATAGCAATGATATTCATTCAATATTGCTTTTTGAGAATGCTCCGCTTCCGATAGTCTCTCTTCCTCCATTGCCGAACAGGAAGTTCAAGCCCACTTTCATGTTGAAGGCTTTCGAGTCGGTAAGGTAGAGGCTGCTGATATAGTCGGCCATGAAATAGAGCTGTAAGAATCTGCCAGGAGTAAGTATCAATCCGAAGCCGGGGTTGAAGAAGTCCATAGAGTTGCCATCATACACAATGGAGTTGCCGGCGATGGCTTCTATCCAGTCGGACAGATTGGCGCCGATGGACAGCGTAGTATTCCAACGGAAGGTATTGGTCACATCGTCGTCTGTATAAGTCGGGTTGGATTTGCTCAGCAAACCGCGGTCAAACTGGCCATGGAACAGGAATCCGGCACGGAGGAACCTGGCGAAGTTATAGTTGGCTCCAAGGTAGACTTTGGTGGGGATGCTGAACCAGTAGTCACCCGAGTCTTTCATCGTCGGAGTCATTTCGTTCAATCGATCTTCCAGATAGGTTGTCAGGGAATCGACGTTGAAGGTACCGTTGTTCAATATGGTGTTGATGTCCAAGCCGTTGAACTCGATAACCCCCTGGCCACCTTGGGGAGACCATGTGTAGACGTTGTTTTTCCAATGGATACCGGCCGAGAGGTCGTTGATGGCCAGCGAGAAGCTGAAAGGACCCCAGTCGTAGCGAGCACCCAAGTCGAAAGCAAGTCCGGTATTGGCTTGACTGATGATGTTTCCAATGTTGATGTCGAATTTCTTGCCAGCAGTGTCATAGGGAGCAAAGGTCGCCGCTTGGATTTCATAATACATGCGAGCCGTCACAGAATCCATGCTCGGGTCGGTGTTGAATTCAAGTCGTGTCTTGTCAGTCTGCACATTGGCCACACCAAAGAGGAGCTTTGCACGAACACCCACTGTCAAATTGATGGGTTTGATGCAATGGCTTACGCCAAGACCAGCTTCCATGTAGCTTGTGGCATTCAGGATGTCGCCGTCCAACAATTCCACTACAGAACGCACGTTGCCGTTTTCGTCCACGTTACCACCACGAAGTGCATTCACTGTTGATATGGGGAGGCCCAGGCTAATGTTGTTCACCAGGCGAGTGCTGAGGTTTACAGTGGTGTTATTTACCCTGAAGCCGAAGCCGAAGATGTTCACATTGGCACCAAAACGTAATTTATTGTTGTCTGTAAGATGGTCCAACACACTGTCAATATTAATCACTGTTGTCTGCGTGGTACGGTCATAGTGCATGATGTTGCTCAACGAGAGTGGGCTTCCGAACTGAATGTCCACACCAGGAAGGGTTACGTACCATGTGTTGTTTGTCGGGAAGAAGGCTGCATTCAACAGATTTGACTGCGGTGTCCGCATTGTATGGTAAAACAAGCTGTTGGTTTCGTTAAACTGAGCATTTGCTACATTTCCACACATCAGACCAGCCATCCACACCAGTGCTATTGTAAATACCCTTTTCATAATGAAGGAATTTTTATGATTCATGATTGTTGATTCATTAACCTGTTACTCAAAGTTCAATGTCGATACCCACCGTGGGATGGATTTGCAGATAAGCTTTTATCTTCAACATATCGCTCTTTTTCACAGCCACATGCTTATTGTTGCTGTTCACCCGGATATTAACCCTTAAATACTTCGAGTTGTTCAGGTTTTCAATATCGCTTCTGTTGAGTGTCGTCTCAAGTACCGTGGATGTCGGGCTGACAGATTCCTCTACCAAGGGGTCGTTGGCCATGGGAGCGGTGACAGCCGACGGAATCAGTTCGTCGCTGAATGCCGTCCAGAGAAGTACAGAATCTTCCGAGTAGGCTCCTGCCGTCAGGTTGAGGTTCAGCGGGATGTTGTTGCTGAGGGACAGACAGAACATGCTTTCTGTCACCTCGGCACTTAAGCCTTCGTTGATATTTCGGAGGATGGAATCGAGGTTCACGCTTGAAAGTCCTTCACCGAGGTCGAGGTCAAATTTGTAGTCCATGTTGTTGATGCGGGCAGTCATCGGCATGTGGACTTGCAAGTCGGCGGAATAGGTGATGTAGGTCATGCCAAGGGTGTCGATGATGTCCTGAATGGCCATGTTTGCAATGTTCTGAGTGATAATCTGGGGAGACACTCTGAGTTTGAGGTGGTAGCGTGCATACATCCTTTGAGGACGCTCATTCACCATCGAGGCCATGTCCATCGTGGGGAATGCTTCGTGGACACCAACACTAAGGTCGGGTATGTCCACATGGTAGGATTCCAGATCCACTTCGTTGGAATAATAGCGTTTGTGAGTGCCTACCGAGTCATCATACCACAATTGAATCGAGTCGAAAGTCACGTATGCATACTGAGAATAGTTCTGGGGTATATCGCCTTTTATGCTGACGGACAGATCCACCCATACATGGGCCAGCGTAAGGCTGTCGAGTTCTTTCACGTCGTTGAAAAAGTCGATATCGATGACGTCTTCAAGGATGGTGTCTTTTGTGTAGAAGTCCACTTTGGGTCCATTCTTCAAAGGATTCATCTTGGGGACTTTAGGAGAGGTTTTGGCGACTCTTTTGGAGTTGTTCATAAAACTGCTTGCATATACGGTATCGACAGAGCTGATAGAGTACTCCACCGTAATAATATTGCTGTCAGCATTTACAATGCCTGCGTAATCCGAACTCAGGTTGGCCAACAGGTCGTTCATGTTCATCTCGCCGCTAGCGACAGGGAATCCGAGGACAGGGTCTATTTCACCAGTGATGTGAATAGGATGATTGAACATTTCCCAGTCATCGTCTCGCATGCACGAAGTAACAGTGCATACCAACGCCACCAGAGTGGTAAAAAGTAATACTCTTTTCATGGTAAATTGTATTTTTATTATTAATAATTCAACTTATGATTTCTTTTTCAATAAATTATGTATTTTTCACATAATTATATTCTTTGCAAATATAGGAAAAAAAAGCATATTTGCAAAAAATATTATGACGAATGGCCATGGAAAGAGTAGGATAGGGGAGCCCAGCTAGTCGCAGAGGACATAGAGGTCGTCGCGTTGGTTGAGGAGGAGGACGGGGAGTCCGGAGGGGTTTTCGATGATCCGCAGTTCTGCGGGTTTGGCGAAGAGGTCGCCAAGGTCGCGGTCGCGGCGGTTGGCGACCAGTGCGATGAAGAGTTCGAATCCGCCTTCCCGGATGGCTATGAGGTCGGGGTTTCCAAATTCGCTTCCACGGCTGATGACGGCGCTTTCGTAGGTGAGGCCAAGGGAGGAAAAGACTTTTTCGAGGTAGCGCATGTTGTTGGTCCAGCGCAGTTTGAATGCTGCATCACGATAGTTGCGATGTAGGACCTGTATTGTGCTTCCGAAGAATCGCGCCATATAGGAGGCCCAGATAAGTTTTTCCTTACTCTCCCGTTGGTGGTCGATGGTGAGGCTTGTGGTTTGAGGCCACCTTCCACTGACTGTTGGTTGCCGGCTGCTGACGACCAGGTAGGCAACCTTGCAGTCGCGGAAGTTGTGCAGCAACTGGCGGGGATGTGTGAAGCTGCGCCGAGGGGCAGCAGTGTCGGCAAGGGTGATGGCCAGGACGGCATTCAAGGCCGTGGGGAGGGCATCGATGGCGGTTTTCCAGTCTCCCTTGAGGGCCATGTAAGGGATGCCGAAACGGTCGATCCATTCTTCTGCCCCCGGTGAGCATGAAAGGAGGATCAGCCCTTTGTGTAGTCTCTCTGCGCAGTGCTGTGCCGTGGGGATGAGGGTTTGGGCTGTTGGCGCGCTGTCTGCACAGACGATTATGAACTGGTCTTTTTTCATGCTTAATGTAGAATGGAGAATGGAGAGTGTAGAATGTGGAATTTTTAATTATTAATTGTTAATTTTTCAACGAATGAGGGTGATGTCGCCTTTGATTTCAGTTTCAGTACCACCATGGCAACGGATGCGGCAGGTGTAGGTGTAGACTCCGGGGAGACAGTGTTCGTTGCGATAGGTTCCATCCCATCGGCAGGCGTTGAGGTCACTGCTGGAGTATACGCATTCGCCCCAGCGGTTGAAGACGGCTACATGTATTTCACTGAGGAGGGGGCTGCTGAAGTCGATGATGTCGTTTATGCCGTCATCATTGGGTGTGAAGGCGTTGGGGACGACATAGTCGGGGGAGCCACAGTGGATGGCGTTGCAGTGTAGGCAGAGGCTGTCGGTGGCAGTGCAGCCGTCAGGTGTGCTGACGGTTACGGTGTAGCAGATGGCGGTGTCGGAGGGGGTGGCAGTGGGGTTGGCGATGTCGGGGCGGTCGAGGTCGGCAGCGGGGCTCCAGAGGTAGGTGACGCCGGAGGGGTGGTGTCCCACGGTTGCATGCAGCTGCACGCTTTCGCCGAGGAAGAGATTGTGGCTGTCGGCCCATACATGGAGGCTGTCGAGGGTGTGGTTGCGTGTGATGACAGTGGTGTCGACGAGTGGGCAGCCGAGGGAGACGAGCTGCGTGATGTAGGTTCCTTCACAGAGGCCGCTGATGAGTGTGTCGAGCTGGGGTGTTTCAGGGATGAAGCTGATGTTGTAGCTTATGCTTATCCAACCGGAGCAGCTGTCGTCGCATAGGACGGAGGAGATTTCTTTCTGGTAGTAGGGGGTGGGAGGGTTGTCCAATGTAAAGTCACTCTCGAAGGAGCATCCGTAGCCGGAGGCTAGCGCATGATAACGACCAGGGGCAAGGTTGTGGAATGTGTAGGTGCGGTCACTGAAGACGACGGAGTCGACAAGTGGGGAGAGTGTGAGGGTGACGGAGTCGGGGTCGATGCCAGGCCCCAGCCGGAAGAAGACTTTTCCGTCGGCAGAGTCGTGACAAGAGATGCCGACAGGTTGCCATAGGTCTATCAGTGTGTAGGCGTTGACATGGAAGGTGTCCACTTCGCTGCATCCAGCCGATGTGACACGGAGGAGGTAGGTGCCCGCGTCGGAGACCCAAGGGTTGGCTACCGAGGAGTCGCTTACACCAGGGGTCAGCCACTCATAGGTGGCACCGATCTGTGGTTGCAGGCCTATCTGTATCTGTGCTCCAGAACAGGCGATGCCGGAGACAGGAATGCTGGCGTTGTCGCCAATGACATGCAGTTGATGGCGCTGTGTATCGGCCACAGCACATCCGCCTGGCAGCATGGCGATGAGGGTGACAGTGTAGATGCCTCCTTGGCTGTAGGTGTGCGAGGGGTTTCGTTCGGTTGAGGAGGTGCCGTCGCCGAAGTCCCATAAGAAGGATGATCCGCGACCGGTGTTGCGGAATGTTACCGTGTAGGGAGCACATCCAGCAACGGGAGGAATGAATTCAGCAACAGGGAAATCATCTGCGACATTGAAGCGGAAGAGCGCATTGTTACAGTTTGAAGCGTTGTTGCTGGCGCTCCATGCTCCAGGGGTAGTGGGGAAGTTCTGTGCACCACCGCAGGAGGCACAGACGGATTGGTAAAGGGTACCATGACGGTCGAAGCGCGAGGTACCACCGTCGACGTGATCACCGCCGCCATAGTATTGTCCGGCGTTGTGGAGTTCACCGAAGAAGGTGGCATATTCAAGGTTGGCGGCCTGTTCGTCGAGGCTGATAATGTAAAAATCCTGGCCGTCGGTGGAGTCACTCCAAGCATCAAAAGAGGTTTCCATTCCTGTGGTGCCTCTGGTGTTCCACTGCACACCGTTATAGTTGACGAAGTCTCGTCCCCAGCCGACAGCATAGACACGGTTGCAGATGTCGGCGGAAAAAGCTGTTGGAGAAAGGTTGATACGTCCAGGGGTGCCAAAGAGGGTACTCCAAACCCTGCTATCCAGATCGGGCTGCATGCGCATGAGCAGCATGCCGCTGTTATAGACGCTATAACCTGCATTGTAAATAAAATCAGGGCTGTCGATAGGTTTCGATTGCCCAAAAAGAAATACTTCGTTGTGGCGGCCGGTGCGGATGAAATAGAGTTGGTCATAAGAGGCTTTTCCTACATAGGTAGAGGCCATCAGTCGGTCGCCAGCAGCAGAGATTTTACTAACGAAACCATCGGCGGAACCTCCACCATAGGAGGTCTGGAAAGCTCCTTGCGTGACAGGGAAATTGTTGCTACAGGTGCCGCCGCAGACCAGAATATTGTATGCTGAATCGACGTCAATGGAATAGACTGCATCGTTCTTACTGCCACCTAGGAAAGTGCTCCAGAGAAGGTTACGCAGGTTGTGGTCTAACTTCAGCACGACGCCATCCTGAGAACCTCCGGCCGGACCAGGAATGCGGCCGAGAACATTCTGTACACAACCCGGGGTGGTTGGGAAGTCGTCGCTCATGGTGGTGCTGCCTACATAGACGTTGTTGAGATTGTCGGTAATAATCTCGCCGCGAGCACCATCTCCGTAATTGAAATACAGCGAGTCGTTGCCACCCATGATGATGCTGTAGCTTGCATTGAAATGTTGACGGTAGTTCAAGCCATCGTTGTCAGAGCCGCCAAGATAGGTTGAGGCAAGGAGCTGACTTCCGTCGGCAGAGAATCGGCAAACAAACATGTCGCTGCCATTTGGAAATGCCAGCAGGGAGGTGTTTTCGTAGTTTACAGAACTGCCACCGTGATGCTGTGTCTGGTATGCGTCCGGGGTGGTGGGGAAATCGAAAGAACCCGTTGTTCCAAAGACGATTAATTCATCGAAGGAGTTGACGAAAAGGCTGTGGGGCATGTCGGTAAAAGTACCGCCGAGATAGGTGGCATAGAGACGGCTCTGTCCAAGGGTATCGAACTTGAAAATGCCCACGTCAGTGTTTCCTCCCGGAGTTTCCATGTATGCTCCCAGGGAAGTGGGATATCCTATCGAGAAAACCAATCCTGCCGTATAGGCGTTTTTTTCGGAATCGTGAGCTGCCGTCGTACCCCAGTTGTCGGCCGTGGAGCCCGTATAGGTGGAGAAAACCAGTAATGGGTCGATTACCAACGGGCGGCTGTGGTTGTAATTCTCCACCTCGATAGTGGCACGGTAGCGTCCTTCGGCGGTTCTGGTTACGCGCCAGTGGCTTTTTACTTCCACTCTATCGCCAGATTCGTATTCTTGATAAACATAGGGTTTTGTGTCAAGAACATTGCGTACGGATGTTTTTATCATCATTGTTCCTGTACTGCCTATTTGGACATCGTCGACCCCCTCATATTCAATGACTATCTGGGAAGGGTCAGCGCCAGGTTCGACAATGAAGTTATATTTCAAAAGATGAGTGCCGCCAAAGAACTCCAATGAGATTCCAGGATAGAGTTCATCGTAGCGTACTGCTGCGAAAGAGCCAACGTTGCAACGCCAGCGCGACGGATCGTTGCCGTGAAAGTAGTTGCTGTAGCCAGCCATACGTTCATAACCTGCAGGCAGAACCGAGGAGGCTCCTATAAAATGCATCTTATAGGCATGACAGTGTGGCAATCCCGCACCACCGCCAGGATGAGTCATATGCTCGCGCAGAGCCACAGTGATGGCCTCACTTTCGAAGAAAAGGGCTGCATCATGAAGCTGCACTTCATAATGTACACGGGAGTTCCACTGTCCCAAGTTTTCAGTAAAAGAGACCATCGCACCTGCTCGGAGCGTATCGTTCCCGTTGTGGGCAAACGCCGACGCTCCTATTGTTAACAACAATATTAGTATAGTGATTACTCTCTTCATAACCGAGGATTATTGGATTGCAAAAATACAAAACTTGCTCGACATGGCCAAATAAATTTTTAAAAATAAATGTGCTTTTAGTTTAATAATATATTTTGTTTGGGTCAAAAAAAAGAGGGTGCCGTAAAAGACACCCTCTAATATTGTTTTTTGTTGGGAGTTAGCGGACTACTACCACGCGTTTGGCAGCTGAGGTACCGACTTTGACCATGTATACTCCAATGTTGGGTACGGTGCATTCGATAATCTCTGAGGCTTTGACCTCGTTGTACACACTACGGCCAGTGACATCATAGATACTGACAGGCATGTTTCCAGCCCCCTTTACGACTATCTTATTATCAACGCTGTAAACCTGGAAACTTCCAGAATTCACATCGTCGATACCATTCTGTTGCTCAAAGAGAGCGGTAATGGACATTTCTTGTGTCACAGTGATAGTGAGAGGGTTATCGGTGACAATATTCTGATAGCCAGGGGTGATGGTCCAGCCTGCAAAACGATAGCCTTCTCTGGCTGTTGCAGTGAGGGTGATCGTAGTACCCACAAGTACATCCTCGGTGGGAATGCCGTCGACAGTACCCATGTTGGCGTCATAGTTGACGGAGACAGTGTAATAGACAGAATCCATGGGGAGGGGGGCAAACACAGCGATGATATTGATCCAGAGCCCCGTATCGGCAACTTGCTGCAGCGCACTGCCAAAGTTCATGGTAGAAGAGAAATCGGGATCGTCAGCGTAAACGGTATCGCCAAGTCCAGGGATAGGGAAATGGAATAGTTGCCCATAAAGAACTGTGTCTATATAGTATTGTATAATCCATGCAGTCTGTTCGTAACCGTCATTGGCAGTGGCAGAAGCTGTAATAGCATCGCCCACATAGGTGTAGTGAGTGCCCGGGGCGGGGATGGTGGTGCCCATCGAGGGATTGTTCACTTCATAGAATACCATAATGCTGTCAGGGTTACCGGCTGCAAAGTTGGCGGTAACATTAACGGTGGCTTGGGCATAGAGAGGATCGACTATCCATGCGTTGACCGGTCTGGCCATCAATTCCATCATCTCAGCAATGGTCATACCGTTTCTTATCTCGTTGAGCAGACTGAACAAATCGAATACATCGCGCATGGAAATATTGACGGTGGTATCGACGAGCATCGTGTTGCCGATGGAAGCTTGGATGGTCCATCCTGTCAGGTGGTAACCATCGTATGCTGTTGCGATGACACTTGCTGTGTCCCCCTCAGCAAAATGGTGAGTGCCGGGTGCAGGAATGGTAGTACCCATGACCGGGTTGTTCACGGCCACATTGACGACCATGCTGTCGGGCACGTACAGGCCTTCATCAACGAAGTTGGCTGTCACATTGAAAGAGTAATTGCCATGGCCCGGGCCCACCACCCAGGGATTTCCATTGTTCAGCAGTGTAATCAAGTCGAATACATCAGGTGTAGCAAGGTCAAATGTAGTGTCGACAACCATATTGTCTAAAAAATACATCTGAATATTCCAACCTGTTAAAACGTACCCGGTGTTGGGAACAGCGAGGACACTGCATGTGTCACCCATATGGAAGTAGTGAACTCCCGGGGCAGGAATCGTTGTGCCCATAGTGGTTTCGTTCACGGCCACATTGACCAGCATGCTGTCGCTCGTCTGTGCATTCGTTGATAGTGGCATCAACAACGCGAAAGCCACCAGCATAGTATGTAAGAATTTTTGCATGATGTTTTGTTTTAATTATTTAATAACTTGCAAATTACATTATTCATTTATTAAAATATAATCTTTTATAATCTTTGCAAAGATACACATTTTTTTAATGTAACTTTTTTTTTAACATTTGTTTGGAAAAACTGATTAATGCAAAAAAGAGAAGAACACCTTTGTTCTTCTCTTCGTGGTGACTCCTGCAGGATTCAAACCTGCAACCTTCTGATCCGTAGTCAGATGCTCTATTCAGTTGAGCTAAGGAGCCATCTTCTGAATTCAGGTTTTCTCTTCCTGAAAGCGGGTGCAAAAGTACAAACTTTTTAGATACTGACCAAATTTTTTTATCGTTTTTTTCTGTCTACTTGACACTCTGCTTTGTAAATCAAATTTTTGCAAATGAAAAAAAATCAATCAAAGCATTTCATTTTTTACTTTATTCCATATACTTCACGATAGAGGAGGTCTCGGATTTCAGAAAATTCGTCATCGTCGAGTTCATATTTCGACATGATAATCATATCGACCTCTTTACCTCCTTTACGGTAAGGGGGCTGAACATACTCCTGAGGGTTGCAGAAAAGTCCCATGCTGGCGTAAAATTCAATCCGATGTTCTGCTTCTTCACTAACAGGAGTCTCCACCTCGAGCACCACTTGTTCTGTCTGCTGCGAGAGAAAACTGAGGAACGTCGCCTTGCCGAGGCCGAGATTACGCAGTTCTTCGGCAATGGCAAAATGTTCGATGTAAACGAGGTCTTCGAATGTCCAATAGGTGAGGATACCCACTGGATCGTCGCCATTCTCGGCTACGAGAAAATGAAATTTGCCGGCATCTCTATGCCGGAGACTAGAGAAAGGCGGGCGTTCCTGTTCTGGGAACGCCTCTTCAAACAGGCTTTCTGCAAAGTGCGAATGATCGCTTTCTGCTAAGGTGGTAAATGTTATCATCTATTATAAGAAACTAAAATTATTGATTTCAAAACGTATGGTAAGGCAGTGGATCCAACCGGTGGTGGAATAATCCTTGAGTGTGGTCTTGGTGTGATGACAGGTGTACCCCGCCTTGATGGCACCAAGCCCTTCCATATAGTAACCCAAGAAGCCACTCATGAAAACTCCCCATCCGATGCCACCCTGGTTTATGTATTCATAGCTTCCGGAAAAAGAACTGGGCGACTGGCCGTTCCAAATGTCGAGTATGGAATAGGTGGAACCATCGATTTCCATGAGGTTTTCTTTCACCTTGGTGTTGTTGAGTGTGCCGCCGAGGTTGAGTTCAAAGATGAGGTTGCCACCGAGGTCGACGGTACGCGTGATGGCAAAGTCAATATTTATGCGGTCTTCTTGCCCCATAATTCCACAACGTATGTACTGGTGGTTGTCGCTGAGTATTCCTGTCCCATTAGTACTACTGAGATTGAATGCTCCTAATGCTTCGAGACGTGAAAGGTCGAAACGTAGCAACCATCCAAATCCACTCGCATAATCGTAACGGAAGCCTAGTCCATACTGTAGGGAAGTCCGGTAGTACATGTCGCCGTATTCAACCACCTGAAGCTCGTCTTTGCTTCCCACGGCAGATGAGATGAGCCCGTCGTTCTTGAGCTCTTGCCAAATACGATTTCCGTAAGTCTCACTATGGAGGACACGATTAATGGTATTCGCATTCTCCGGGCGTCCTGAATAGAAGTTGGCGGTATTGTCGTCGGCCCATATGGCACCGGCGTTGGCAAACACAGAGAGTCCGACAGGCATACGCCTGGGAACACCGTCATCGTCGGACGCCATATCGGACGACGACGTCTTGTATCCGTCGGCTTTGGCTGCAACGGTGAACATCATCAATGTAATGAAGAAACAGGCACGTCTCATATTTCACCTCCTCTCTCTCTCACGATGCTTGAAAGTAGTGTTTTTGCTCTGTTGAGGCGCACTTTGACGGTGCCGACGGGAATCTTCATTCGTTTGGCGATTTCCTCGTAGGATAGATCTTCATAGTAGCGCATCACGATAATCTGGCGATAGGGCTCCTTGAGCTGGTCGACTATTTCTTTCAATGCGGCATCGCGTTGCATGCGTATCATCATCTCCTCGGGGTTGGGTTGTCCGGAGGGTATCTGATATTCGATGAATTCGTTGTCGCCTGATCTGGTGATGTTGTTAATGGAAACAGTCTCCAGTTTTCGTTTGCGCAGGTGGTCAATATAGGTGTTGACTCCTATGGAAAAAAGCCAGGAACTGAAAGTGCCGGTAGGGGAATATCGGTGGAGTTGGAGGAATGCCTTGCAGAAGGTCTCCATTGTCAAGTCGGAAGCAAGGGTGGTGTTGCGAGACATTCGCAGGAGCAGTAGGTAGAGAGGCTCACGGTAGGATGCCATAAGGTCAGCATATGCTTTGCGGCTACCTTCATCTCGGGCAGCACAAACCAGCTGATAATCAATCTGGAAACGATCATTCTTTGTCGACGGGTTCACCTATTTGCTAAATTTCCTGTTATTATCTAACGGAGTAAGTACCAAAATAGTATTTGCAATGATAAAATAAATTTCCAAAATCGGTGCCACCAAGTAGACCAAACCTCCTTCAAACCTTTTGCATAGTTGGGCAAAAGACACTATCTGCCATGCCCATTTTATTGTCACTATTCCGGCTACGACAATCCATGGGAGCGTTCCTCGCAACAGGAGCAGGACGGCTACCAAATAGAAAATAATATTGAACAGAGGAAGCAAATCTTCGAGAATACGGCTCCCGATGCTGTGCCAGTTGCGCGTTGACACCCTGTCGAAACGTTGACGGTGCCACTGCTTGAATGTCTTTTTCGGTTCGGTACAGAGACAAGCATCGCTGTCGATACAAACGGCGGTGTTTTTACTGTTGGCATTATGGTAGACAAAGAGATCGTCTGAACCACCAGCCACACTGTAGTGGCGGATAAAGGCTCCTTGCGAGAAGAAGAAATTGCGCCTATAGCTCAGGTTGCGGCCGGAAGCAGTGTAGGGATGACCGAGGATGGCGTTGCCTAAATAATGAGAACTGTAGGAGAGGTTGTCGTATTGTTGCATGACTCCAAGCAAGGTTTTAGTACGTTTTAATCCACAGAATCCCAATACTATTTGAGTCTCTTTTTTCAAATAACCTTTCACCATTCCACGTAGCCACTGCATGTTTTTCGGAGTACAGTCGGGATCGGCGAGCATGAGTATGTCGTTTTTGGCACTTTTGATGCCGATGGAAAGGGGATATTTTTTCCCTTGGAATAGATTGACATCTTCCTTGAAGGGTACGACTTTCAAGTGCGGGTAATAGTCTTTCAACAGTTTAAGGACAAACTGGGTATCGTCATGACTTAAATAGTCTACAACAACGACTTCGAAATTAGGATATTCCTGTTCAAGGAGGTATACAAGATTTTCCTTAAGCCAGGCAGCATCGTTGCGGGCAGTGAGTACGACACTTACGGGTGGCAGTTTGTCATCAGTTTGTTGAGCCATCCCGGAATTGTTGTTTCCTTTGCGATGCCATCGGCCTACACGGAAATGAATCAATCCATAATAAAGACATAGGAATATCAGAGACAAACCCATGACGGCGGCAAGGGCAATAGCTTGTTTGTCAGATAGAAAATAAGAAAAGTCGAACATGTTAGAATGTTTGTTTTATCGTACAAAAATACGCATATTTTCATGCCAAAAGATACATGTTGGCAATGAAAATATCAACAAGTATTCAACATATTATACAATGTAGAGTTTCTAATGTAGAATGTAGAGTGTAGATGGTTTAGAGTCTTCTTCCCATTTTGACGATCATGGAACTTTTCCATCTGTCATAATCACCAACAATAATATGGTTTCGAGCTTCGCTCACGAGCCATAGATAAAATCTGAGATTATGAATGGAACAGATTTGAAGACCAAGGATTTCCTCTGCCTTGATAAGGTGATGTAGATAAGCCAGTGTGTAGACGCGGTCGGCCTCTGCATTAGAAGCAGGGTCAATGGGGTCGAAGCAAGACTCCCATTTTTTATTTTTAATATTGATAGTCCCTTCTGCCGTGAACAACAATCCATTTCGTCCGTTTCGAGTAGGCATGACACAGTCGAACATGTCGACTCCGCGTTCGATGGCTTCAAGGAGGTTCTGGGGCGTGCCGACACCCATGAGGTAGCGGGGACGGTCTTGGGGGAGTATGCTGTTGACGACTTCGATCATCTCGTACATCACATCGGTTGGTTCGCCGACGGCAAGACCACCGATGGCACAACCTTCAGGATCTTTGTTGGCAATGTATTCGGCCGAGATTTTCCGTAGCTCTTCGTATTGGCATCCCTGGACAATGGGGAAGAGGGCCTGGTGGTGTCCATAGAGGGGTTCCGTTTCGTTGAATCGATTGATGCAACGGTCGAGCCAACGGTGCGTAAGTTCCATTGAACGTTTGGCATAGCGTTTGTCGGCGTCACCAGGGCAGCATTCGTCGAAAGCCATGATGATGTCGGCACCGATAATACGCTGGATCTCCATCACGTTCTCGGGGGTGAAGAGGTGTTTGCTGCCGTCTATATGGCTGCGGAAGGTACATCCTTCCTCTTTGATTTTGCGGTTTTCCGCCAGGGAAAACACCTGAAAGCCGCCGCTATCGGTGAGCAGTGGGCGGTCCCATCCGTTGAAACGGTGTAGCCCACCGACCTGTCGCAGGAGGTCGCATCCAGGACGCAGATAGAGATGGTATGTATTGCCTAGAATTATCTGTGCACCAATATCGTTACGGAGTTCTGATTGATGTACTGCTTTAACAGTTCCCGCGGTGCCTACAGGCATAAAAATGGGGGTCTGTATATCACCGTGGTCGGTATGAATCACACCGGCACGGGCGTCGCCGCAAGTGGCGTGGAGGTCGAATGTGAGGCGGTCAATCATCTTCTGATAAGTAGTATTTCCGATACACAGAGGTCGTCGTACTTCAGGCCTTTGGCGATGGCGGTGATGCGAATCTGTATTTCGGTAATCAAATTGCTGCTCCAACGGTCTCCAGTGGTGATTATCAGTGCATTGTTGACGAGCGACTGGAGGTCGTAGCCCTCGGGCTCACCTAGCGGGTATTTTTCAGGCAGCCAGAGGCTCTCTACAAATTTCTTTATCCATTCATGCCGTCCGAAAAGCATCTGCCTCCTCTGATCGGGGCGGTAGTCGACGTATTTTATCTCATCTGTCTCGTGGTCGCGGTAGAGCCAGCCCGGCATATAATCGGTTACCAAAAGGCTGTCGATGCGCGCGTTGGTGCGCCAGGTGTCGGCGTTCTTGGTGTAGCCGTTGAGCAGCAGGAGGGCGTCGACAGAAGTGGGCTCCTTGAAGCGGATGGTGATGTAGAGCGAATCCAGTTTGTTGGGACGCAGCACGGTGGTGGTCGAGGGATCGAGGTCGCTGAGGTTGGCAACAGGGTATTTCGGGTCGGCACCGCTGACGGTAACGGTGTAGCTGTCGGGGCTCATGCGATGGTTCAACAACTGACCAAGCGGTTGGCTGACAGGCTTCTTGAGCCTATAGGCCACCCTGAAAGGTTTCGCAGCGGCCAAGTCGAAGCGATTGGTGGTATAAGTCCAGAGGTGCCCCCGCTGCTGGAACGGCAAGACGTCTGAACTGTCGCCCAGATTACCGATGCCTTTCCTCCAACCGTGTAGTTTGACGTGGCGTAACTCGCTGGTGTCGAATACCACGTTGAATCGGTCGGCATAGCCGTCGCCCCAGTAGGCGGCAGGGGAGAAGTCATACTGGAAGTGATGATACCATATAGATTCATCATCGGTGAGGTATTCTCTATAGCTATAGAGTCCTTGTGCAAGATTGCACTCCACAGTATAGCGTACCTCCAGGGTAACAAAACTGTTGGCGGGAATGTCGAGGTAGGTGTAGTACCAGCGGCGCGAAATCTCGTGGGTGTAGCTGTAGACGGAGTCGCCATAAAGGGCATAGAGGCTGTCGAACTCATGCCGCCCTTCGGCAGTGGAGGTGTCGAAATAGGCCTCGTTGATATATGGCTCCGGCGGTACAATCAGCGTGTCTTTCGAGCACTGCCACGAAAGCTGGCGGTCGCCGAGGGTGAAGCTGACATTGCGGATGTAGTTGTCGCGCCAGCCTTTCTCCATCTGCGATTCGAAGATGTCGTCGATATCCTCCCAATGGGCTTTCCCTTGACCCCAGTAGTCGACGGGAAAGCCGTAGGGCAGGTGCTCGAATGACCGAGAGGATCTGTTGTGCAGCACATAGCGCACCGTCACCTCCATATATCGGTCGCGGGGAGTGAAGAACACCGCTTCGTCAACCAGCTGAACTTCTGGGATATGCACCGCCATCGGGGTGGGCGAGAGGGTGAGCGCCGACCGTATCGCCACAGGGTCGCCGTTGGCACGTACAACCATTGTGCCTGCCAGCAGCAGGCATAGGGCAATGAGTCTATTCTTCACTATACTATCCTTTTAAAGGACAATCTTCTCAATGATGGCGCGGGCCTCGAGGACAGCCATGTAGTCTTTCATGGCGCGGAGCTGGAGGTCATAGATGCTGCGTGGACAATCAGGGGTGAATGTCAGCTTTCCGCTATCCCACAGTTTCAACACAGCTTCGAGATTCTCTTTGCGGTTTTGCAGATGATAGTATTCACCTTTCATTCTGTCCTTGTAATCACCCGAAAGCATCAGGGTTGTGATGGTCTGTAAATCCATAATATTTATTGTTTGATTGATTATTTATATGTTCAGCTGATTACGCCAACAATTCTTTGGCTACGGAGAGTGCATTGTCCAAGCCATCAGGGTTTTTGCCACCGGCAGTGGCGAAGTGGGGCTGTCCGCCGCCGCCGCCTTGTATCTCCTTTCCGAGGGTGCGCACCATCTGGCCGGCATTGAGGCCGGCATCCACGCGGTTCTGACCCAGGACGATGAGCAGGGCGGGCTTGCCGGCGGTGATGCTACCGAGCACCACGGCCATATCGGGGTGGTTGTTACGCAGGACCATGACGGCATCTTTCAATGCATTGACATCGCTGTCCATACGCTCGACGAGCACAGGCGAGGTGGCAAGCTTGGCTTCTATATCGCGAGCCACGCCTGCGGCCTTCTCCTTCTGCAGCTGTTCGACGCTAGCTTTGAGCGTGGCGTTTTCTTCCTGCTGTTTGGCAATCGAGGCAGCTAAGTCCTTGGTGCCCTTGAACATGTCGGTCAGGGCTGCAAGCAGGTCCTGCTGCTGGTCGGCATAGTCGGTGGCGGCTTGGGCTGTGATGGCCTCGATGCGGCGCATGCCGGCAGCCACAGCGCCCTCGCTTACAATGCGGAACGAGCCAATCATACCTGTATTCTGCACGTGTGTACCGCCGCAGAATTCGATGCTGGGGCCATACTTCACCACGCGTACCTTGTCGCCGTATTTCTCACCGAAGAGGGCCATGGCGCCCAGCTTCTGTGCTTCGGCGATGGGCATGGAGCGGTGTTCCTCAAGGGTTAAGCATTGGCGAATCATTTTATTGACTCGGTGTTCCACGTCACGTATCTCTTCTTGGCTGAGTTTGGCGAAGTGGCTGAAGTCGAAGCGCAGACGTTGTGCGTCGACGCTCGAGCCTTTCTGCTCCACATGGTCACCCAACACCTGACGCAAAGCAAAGTGCATCAGGTGGGTGGCCGAGTGGTTGCAAGCCGTGGCCATGCGCTTGTCGGCGTCGACAACGGCGTGGAAGGTGGCGTTAATGTCGTTGGGCAGAGTGTCCACAATATGGACAATCAACCCGTTCTCTTTCTTGGTATTTATAATTTCTAATTTCTCATTTCTCATTTCTAATTTTCCAGTGTCGCCAGCCTGGCCACCGCTCTCGCCGTAGAAGGGGGTGTGGTCGAACACAAGTTGGTAGAACTCACGGTCTTTAGCCTTGACATGGCGGTAGCGTGTGATATGCACGTCGGCTTCGAGGGTGTCGTAACCGACAAATTCCTGCTCCACGCCGGGCATAAGTTCCTGCCAATCATCGTTTTCCACCTTGGCGGCACCTCGGCTGCGTTCCTTTTGTTCGGCCAGTCCTCGGTTGAATCCTTCCATATCGACGGTGAGACCCTTTTCACTGGCTATCAGCTGGGTGAGGTCGATAGGGAAGCCATAGGTGTCGAAAAGTTCGAAGGCGAATGCGCCGTCGACGACCTTAGTTGCACACTTTGCCGCATATTCCTCAAAGCGACGGATGCCTCCTGCCAAAGTACGCAGGAAAGCCTGCTCCTCTTCAAGTATGATACGTTGGATGAGATTCTGTTGCTTTTGCAACTCGGGGAATTGGTGCCCCATTTGGTTCACCAATGTGGGGACGAGGGTGTTAAGGAAAGGCTCGGTGAAGCCCAGGAAGGTGTAACCATAGCGCACGGCACGGCGTAGGATGCGGCGGATGACATAACCGGCTTTGACATTGCTGGGCAACTGTCCATCGGCAATAGAGAAGCTCACAGCTCGCAGATGGTCGGCACAGACACGCATCGCTATGTCGGCCTCTTCATTTTCGCCGTATTTCTTACCGCATTTGGTGGCTATCTCTTGAATGAGCGGTTGGAACACATCGGTGTCGTAGTTGGAACGTTTTCCCTGCATTACCATACAGAGTCGTTCAAACCCCATACCAGTATCAATATGCTTGGCCTTCAGCGGTTCGAGGGTACCATCGGCCTTACGGTTATATTGCATGAACACAAGGTTCCATATCTCGATAACCTGGGGGTTGTCTTTGTTGACCAGCTCCTTGCCGGGAACTTTGGCCTTTTCTTCATCGGGACGTATATCAACATGGATTTCCGAGCATGGACCGCAGGGGCCCTGGTCGCCCATCTCCCAGAAGTTGTCTTTCTTCGATCCCTTCAGAATGCGGTCTTCGTCAATATGGGCTTTCCAGAAATTGTAGGCTTCCTGGTCCATCTCAAGACCTTCTTTATCGTCGCCTCCGAAGACGGTGACATAAAGCCAGTCTTTGTTGATTTTCATTACTTCGGTAAGGAACTCCCAGCCGTAGGCGATAGCCTCTTTTTTGAAGTAATCACCGAAGCTCCAGTTTCCCAGCATCTCGAACATAGTGTGATGGTAAGTGTCGTGTCCCACCTCTTCGAGATCGTTGTGCTTGCCACTGACACGGAGGCACTTCTGGCTGTCAGTGACACGGGGCCACTGCCGTTGCTGGTTGCCTAGGAATATGTCTTTGAACTGGTTCATGCCGGCATTGGTGAACATCAGCGTCGGATCGTTTTTAATGACCATAGGGGCCGACGGCACCACATGGTGATCCTTGCTCTCAAAATAGTCTAAAAAGGCTTTGCGTATTTCGTTCGATGTCATAACAACTATTATCTATTATCTCTTAACTATTAACTAAATCAAAACTCCTCCCGTTCCACCATTAGGATGGCCTGTTGGGGGACAATAAAATATTTCTTGCTGTCATATTTGATTTCTACGGCATTCTTCAAGAGGAAGATTGCCCTGTCGCCAGGTTTTACCTGCAGTGGGAGGTAGCGAGGCTCGCGGTCGGCAGGATTCCATTCCTCGCCGTCGCCGGAAGAGGGGAGAGGGTAGCCAGGCCCACACTTGAGGATATAACCCGTCTGTACCTCCTCTTTCTCCTGGTAGCCGGCGGGCAGCAAGAGGCCGCCTTTCGTCTTTTTGGTAGCCAGGGAGGGTTCAATCAGAACTCGGTCACCAATGACTATCAAATTGTCTATGTTGCTTTTCGTCATTTTAAATGTACATATATACAGAGTGCAAAAATACGTATTTTATCTGACATAGACAAATATATTTATTTGGAGGTTTTGAAATGGGGGTTAGAGAGTGAGTGTTTTTGCTGCTTCCGAGAGAGGTATGAGATAGTAGACGGATTGGGTGTCGCGGTAGAATTCACGGGCGCCGCGGCGCACCCAGTAGGAGTGTGTGTGGAGGCGGTGCATGACGGGGACGAAGATGAAGTCGTAGTGTTGTTGCAGGTGGTCCCAGATATGGGATATCATCTGGTGGTTGAGGGTTGTATGCCGGTATTCTTCGGCGACGATGAAGGAGAATACGGCGATGGATTTCATTTTGCCGAGGGTTGTGACAAGTTCGGGTTTGTCTTTCAGGATCTCTTCTGTCTCTTCTTCGACGCGGTAGTCGCTCATGTTGAGTAGGCCGACGGTGTTTCCCTCGATGTCCACGGCTTTGACGCTCAAGTCCCAGTTAAAGCGGAGGTTTCTGACCCAGGATTCGACTTCCTGTCTTTCGAATTGATACTGGCGGGTGATCCACTGGATGGTTTCTTCGCTGTCGTCGGGTGTGCAGCGGAGGAGTCTTGTGGTTTTGACGGAGAGTGTGTTGAAGGAGAGGAGCTGGAGGGGGTGATAGGATGTTTTGGCTTTCCTGAGGCCTTCGAGGCCCATGTCTTCTTCGCGGTTGATGAAGCGGTACTGGGGTGGCAGATGGGAGACGAATTGTTGGTTGATGATGTTGAATGCCCCGTTGACGGAGCGGTCGGCTTTTTCGATGCAAATGTCGAAGGTGTCGTGTGTGACGGGTGCGCCGAGGGTGAAGGCTACCATTTGGGTGCCGATGAAGATGGCGCCTCCGAGCATGTCGAGTTTTTCCCAGTTGTCGAAGAGGCGACGGAGGACGCGTTTTTCGGCTGAGAGGCTGTCGCCGAAGGAGGGGTTGTGGTGCCCGGAATGTTCTTCCCACCGGTGGGCGAGGGCGAGGCACTGGGGGAAAAGTGCAGGTGTGAGGGGCCGATAGTGGAAGTCGGGGTGTTCGGCGAGGAATCTGTTGCAGTGGTTGCGTTTGGCTTTCAGGTCTTTTCCGGCGAGGTTTTCGAGGTGCTGCCTAAGGTAGATGTAGTCGTAGCTATCGCGCTTGGGGGTGAGGGTGGAGATGCGTGGGTAGAGGGATTGCAGCTGACAGGCCCTGTCGTCTTCCAGCCCCACGAGGAGGAGGTCCTGGTTGCGTGAGGCGGCGTCTTCGCGGAGTGCGTCGATGAGTTGGATGGATGGGGTCTGTGGGGAGTTGACCAGGTAGGCCGTGGTGTTACCAAATAGGTATCGCAAGACGACGGCATCGTCAAGAAGACAGTAGTGGGTGCCGAATTCGGGTTGCCACCCCACAAGGTTTGCGAATGTGAAGTTGCAGTTGCGGAGTCCTGAGCGGAGGGTGACGGACTGCACGGAGTTTCGGTCGTCGGCTGTGATTTTCCTGAATTCCATTTCTCAAGAACGACGAGGGGGATGTTTTTATTGTGCGAGGAGTTAAGAGTTATGAGTTGTAAAACTTTTCCGATGCCGATATAATATTTTTCTTTTTTGGTCGTTAATGGGAAAGAGATATGAAGAAGAAGAGAAGTATAATGTTGTTTCTGCTGACGGCAGGGATGCTGACGGGATGGTCGCAGGAGAGGGCGAAGATGGAGGGCTACCAGGAGCGCCTGGCGGTGCTTTTCACGAGTGTGGCGGAGGCGCCTACCGACAATGAACGCTATCTGGCGTCGGAGGAGGCCGTGCAGCTGCTCGACGAGGCGCTTGCCGAGGAGGATTCGGAGGAGTGGAGGTGGCAGCTGCCCCAATATGTTTCGGTGCTCACGTCTCCCGACAGGCTTTTCCGTATTTTCACGTGGGCAGTGGTGCGCGACAATGGTGAGTTCGAGTGTTTCGGTGCCGTCCAGTTTTACAATGAGAAGGAGGAGTATTACGAACATCTGTTGTTGAACGACAAGTCGGAGGAGATTATGAACCGCGAGGAGAGCGTTCTGTCGGCGGAGCGGTGGATGGGAGCGGTCTATCAAGATATTATACAAACGACTTCGGGAGGGCACACGTACTATACGCTTTTGGGCTGGAACGGGGTGGACAACCTGACCGACCGCAAGATTATAGAGCCGGTGGTGATCCGCAATGGGGTGCCGCAGTTCGGAGCACCTCTTTTCCGCCGTATGCGCAACCAGCGGCGTATCATCCTGGAGTATACCAACGACGCCATGGTGAATCTTTCGTTCGAAACCCAGTATGTCCAGGAGGTTGAGCACAAGCGAGAGAAGGTGAAGGGAACCAACCGTTACCAGACGGTCGAGAAGGTGAAGGAGCACAAGGAGAAGATGATTATCTTTGACGAGGTGGAGCCCCAAATACCGGGTATGGAGGGGCTTTTCCAATACTATGTTCCCTCAGGGGTGGAACTGGCGTACGCCTATGTGGACGGGAAGTGGGAGTTGCGCAACGGCGCCCAAGGACGGTTGACGGACAAGAAGCTGAACAAGGAGTTCGAACCACTTCCCAAAGAAAGCCCCAGTTACAATTTTAAGTAAAAATTGAAAATTGAAAATTGAAACTTTGCGATATAAATAGTCCAGACGACCTCAAGCAGTTGCAACCCGGAGAGCTTCAATCCCTCGCCGACGAGCTGCGTTCCTATATTGTCAACACGCTGTCCACGCATCCAGGACACCTGGCTTCGAGCCTAGGGACTGTGGAGCTTACCGTGGCGCTGCACTATGTATTCAATACTCCCGACGACAAGCTCATCTGGGATGTGGGGCACCAGTCCTACGCGCACAAGATCCTGACAGGAAGACGTGAGGCATTCTCTACCATACGGACCTATGGCGGCATCAGCGGATTCCCCAAGATGAGCGAAAGTCCTTACGATGCTTTCGGCACTGGGCATAGCTCCACCTCCATCTCTGCCGCTTTGGGAATGGCTGTGGCTTCCAAGATGCAAGGGAACAGCACCCGCAAGCATATCGCCGTGATAGGCGATGGTTCCCTTACGGGAGGAGAGGCTTTCGAGGCTTTGAACAACGTGGGCCAGTCGAAGGCCAATATCCTGGTGGTTCTCAACGACAATGGTATTTCAATAGACAAGGCTGTGGGAGGGCTGAACAGCTACCTGATGCGTATCACCTCGTCGCCACGCTACAACAAGCTGAAGGAACAGGTCTGGCAGAAACTCGATACCGGGGAAGGGCTGCGACGTCGATCCAGAGGACTCTTCCAGCGAATGACCCGTATGGCGAAAACCATCGCCCTAGGCAACAACAACCTCTTTGAATCGTTGGGCATCCGCTACTTTGGACCTGTCGACGGGCACGATATTATCAAGCTTACAGATATACTGTTACGTCTGAAAAATATCAACGGACCTGTATTGCTCCATGTGGTAACCCGAAAGGGAAAGGGCCTCAAGCAGGCGGAGCAGAACCCCATCGTCTACCACGCTCCCGGGAAGTACGACGCCACGACGGGGCAACAAATCATAAGCAACTCCGGAAGCCAACCACTGAAATACCAGGAGGTCTTCGGACACACCATCATCGAACTGGCCAGGAAGAATCCCGCCATCGTGGGCATAACACCGGCTATGGCAACAGGCTGCTCGCTCAACATCATGATGGAACAGATGCCCGACCGTGTTTTCGACGTAGGCATCTCCGAGCAACATGCCGTCACTTTTGCCGCCGGACTGGCGGCCCAGGGCATGGTGCCGTTCTGCAACATCTACTCTTCCTTTGCCCAGCGCGCCTATGACCAGATTATCCACGATGTGGCATTGCAAAAACTTCCGGTGGTACTCTGTCTCGACAGGGCAGGACTGGTGGGCGACGACGGACCCACGCATCATGGAGTATTCGACCTGGCTGCGCTACGACCCATTCCCGACCTCACTGTATGCGCCCCCATGGATGACCATGAGTTGCGCAACATGATGTATACCGCACAGCTGCCAAACAAGGGGCCGGTTGTTATCCGTTATCCTCGTGGAACAAGCGTTTACAACGAATGGCAGTCACCAATGATGGAAATAAGAATAGGGGAGGGCCGATGTGTCCGTGAAGGAAATGAGGTCGCTTTCCTCAGCCTCGGCCATCCAGGAAATGATGCCTTGAAAGCAGCTGAAGAGCTGATGAGCCAAGGTGTTTCTGCGGCTGTCTACGACATGAGGTTCCTAAAACCGATAGACACGAAATTGCTCGATGAGATTGCTTCAAAGAATTTCCGTAAAATAATCACCGTAGAAGATGGCGTTAAAATAGGAGGATTTGGAGAGTCGGTGGAAAGCTATTTCGCAGAACATCATCCTGAACAAGCATCAAATATCATTGTGCTGGCTATTCCCGACGAATTTATCACCCACGGCAGTGTTGCACAACTGAAGCATGATTGCCACATCGACCATCAATCTCTTGTAGCCGCCGCTATTGCCAATCATTAATTAAAGGGAAGTAGTACAAACATATCCCTTTACATTGTATTTAAAATTATTCTACTTAACATAACCTTGATATTAGTCATAAAATGACGATGCAAAAAACATGCGAAATTATCTCTGAATTATGTAATTGTACGTTAGTTTAACGTTAGTTCGACGTTAGTTTAACGTTTTTGCATCGTAAAACTAACGTCGAACTAATATAAAACGAAGGTGAATTAAAGCTGGCAGATTTTTGCCATCACACTAAGTCCACGAGAATTCGATATTTGGATATAGACTGCATTGCCGTCCTGTTTGCGCGAAACTGAAAGCGTGTCGCCGGGTTGAGTTTCGTGCTGATAGTTTATCTCGAGGCTGAAAGGTTTGTCGAGGTCAAAGTCGGTCTGCATGAGGCTGTCGAACACCAGGCGGACATATTCGGCGTTGTTGACATGTTGTGCGTGATCAATCATCGAGAATGCGGCTGTCTGCTGGAACTGACCGTCGGGATTGGACATCTCGGGCAATCTGAGCCGTTCTAGAACGCTGTGGTTGGTAGCCTCGTCGGTGCAGCATTCGTAATGAGACATGATTTCTTTCAACCGAATGGGTTTTCGGGTCGTGAAATCAATCATTGGCCAATAAGTGGTGCCCGTCAGGAGTGTCTCACCGGACTCATTGGTCATGCGGTAATCGCGGAATGCGAAGAGGCCGTCGGTGCCGCGAGACCACGTACTTAACATAATCTTTTCGAAGGCTTGAGGCCTTTTATATATATAATAGTACGCGCGCGAGAGGATCCAGATGCTGTTACGACGCATAAGTTCTTCATAACCAACGCCCATGGCGCGGCTATGGGCTTCGGAGATCTCTTGGCACAGCCTTACGGCCGCCCAGGGCTGCAGACGGTCTTTCCGATCGCAGAGATACGCAGCCGTCTCTTGTTCTATTTGATAAATATTCATTTTTCTAAATTCAACATTCTACACTCTACATTCTCTCAGGCACCTCGATGCCGAGGATATTCATTGTGTTTTTCAACGCATTGGCTACCATAGTGCAGAGCTGGATGCGGAACTGCTTCAGTCCGGCGTTCTCTTCGCGTAGGATGGGTGTATCCTGGTAGAAGCTGTTGAAGGCTTTGGCAAGGTCGTAGGCATAGTTGGCCACCATGGCGGGGCTGTAGGCGGCGGCGGCAGCAGCGATGGTCTCGGGCAACGCATGCAAAATTTTCACCACTCCCCTCTCCTTCTCGTTCAGTTGGCAACCGGTCGCAGACAACTGACCACCTTCCCCCGCTTTGCGGACAATGCTGCGGATACGGGCGTGGGTGTACTGGATGAAGGGACCGGTGTTGCCGTTGAAGTCGATGCTTTCAGCGGGATTGAAGAGCATGTTTTTTGTCGGGTCGACTTTGAGAATGAAGTATTTCAGAGCTCCGAGGGCGAGGATATGGTACAGATGCTTCTGCTCTTCAGCACTCAGCTCGTCGTTCTTGCCTTTCTCGCGACTCATCTCCTCGGCAGTCTTTTCCATCTCGTCGATGAGGTCGTCGGCGTCGACGACGGTGCCCTCTCTCGATTTCATCTTGCCATTAGGCAACTCCACCATGCCGTAGCTAAGGTGGTAGACTTTGTCGGCCCAGTCAAAGCCGAGCTTGCCGAGGATAAGCTTCAGTACCTTGAAGTGGTAGTCCTGCTCGTTGCCGACGACGTATATCAGCCGCTCGGCACCGAAGTCCTTGTGTCGCAGGAGGGCGGTACCGAGGTCCTGTGTCATGTATACACTGGTGCCGTCTTTACGCAGGAGAAGTTTCTGGTCGAGGCCGTCGCCCGTGAGGTCGCACCAGACGGAGCCATCCTCCTTGCGGAAGAGAACGCCCATATCCAAGCCTTTCTGTACAAGCTCTTTGCCGAGCAGATAGGTGTTCGATTCATAGTAAATCTTGTCGAATCCGACACCCAGACGACGGTAGGTCTCGTCGAAGCCCTCATATACCCAGCCGTTCATCTTCTCCCACAGGCCTCTCACCTCCTTGTCACCCTCTTCCCAGCGCTTGAGCATGTGCTGAGCTTCCACCATCAGCGGGGCTTCGCGCTTGGCCTGCTCCTCCTCTACCCCACTCTCCATCAATTGCTTGACCTCTTCCTTATAGTGTTTGTCGAATTCCACATAGTATTTGCCCACCAAGTGGTCGCCCTTCATGCCGGAGCTCTCCGGGGTCTCGCCGTTACCATAGCGCATCCAAGCCAGCATGCTCTTGCAGATGTGGATGCCGCGGTCGTTGACGAGGTTCACTTTCTTCACGTTGGCCCCGTTGGCCGCCAGCAGCTGGCTGACTGACCATCCCAGCAGGTTGTTGCGGATATGTCCCAAATGCAGCGGCTTGTTGGTGTTAGGCGACGAATATTCCACCACCACAGGAGCCTCGCTGGGGTTGGCTTTGGCCAAGCCGAAGCCTGTATCCCCTGCCTTTTCGGTCACGAATGTGGTCCAATAGGCGTCGGAAATCTCAAAGTTGAGGAATCCCTTTATGACATTGAAACCATCCACCTCGGGTAGTGCTTTTTTCACAGCCTCGCCGATTTCATTCGCCACAGCTTCGGGACTCTTTCGGGCCTGCTTGACGTAGGGGAACACCACAAGGGTGTAGTCGCCCTTGAACTCCTTTCGGGTGTCTTGCAGGACGATGGAATTGGCATCCGTCTCGATGCCATAGAGATTCTTCAGCGCGTCGGCAACAGCCTGGGATAGTGTGATAGTAATATTCATATAGATACAATATAATATACAAAAAAAACGAGATGCAAAAATACGAAGAAAAGATGAACCTGCAAAAAATATTTTCCCACCCATGCAGCGTTTTGTCCTTTTTTTCGTCTATTTGGGTTAAAAGGAAAAAAAAATATGAAACGCAACTTCATCATAACCCTCGCCCTCGGCATGCTGCTGCTGACGGCTTGCAGCAAGGAAACTGACAGTTACAACACCACTCACCCCATCGTGGGTTCGTGGGAATACCAGGGCGCCACCTGCGAGGTCATCCACTTCGGCAGCGGCGAGGTCGACACCGTGTTTGAACTCGGCTCCAACGCCCCGATGAAAGACATGATCTTCAACGCCGACGGCACCGCCATCATCCAACTCCAAAACGCCGCCACCGTCTGGCCGCCACAATACGACGATATCATCTTCACCTGGAACACCGAATTCGAGAACTACCTAGGCCTGGAGCTGTATGAATCCGACGGAACCTTCTTCACATGGTTCCAGATCTACAGAATTAGCCAAGACTACCTGGAGTTCCTCACCCCCGGCCCCGCCGACCTTGATGCCCAAAACCAAGAGTGGCACCGCTACACCTACCGACGCCGATAAAGATTTGCACCACAAAAACCAAAATTGAAAATCAACAACTTACAAGCCCTAAAATCGCCTCAAACCTCTGGTATTGAGGCGATTGTTATTTTAATACATCTATAACATACTAAAAATCAGTTCTTCTAGATACCAACACCGTACCAATACCGTATAAAAACCGTACCAACATCGTATCATCTCCGACCCCAGTCGGTGATGATTGGGTGACGGTTTGTTTTTTTTTCGTATTTTTGCAGTTCGAAATGGAAGACCTGCAGGTATACTTTGTCGATGTGCTGCTGCCACTGCATCTGCCTGGTACCTACACCTATAGGGTACCACAGGAACTGAATGGGCAAGTGAAAGTGGGTGCACGCGTGGTGGTACAGTTCGGTGCGAAAAATGCTCGAATGTATTCCGCCTTAGTACGCCGCATCCACCAGGAGGCTCCGCACTGGCGCTCAAAGTATATTATAGGGGTGCTCGATGAAGAGCCAATCGTTACCGAATGCCAGATGGAATTGTGGGAATGGATGGCGCGTTACTATATGTGCTGCCCCGGCGACGTGATGGCCTGTGCCCTGCCGGCAGGGCTCAAATTGGCCAGCGAGAGTGCCGTGACGATACATCCCGAGTTCACCGGTGAGTTGTCGAGCTTGTCAAAGCATGAACGGCAAGTTGTTGACCTGCTGTCAGAGCATCCAGTGATGCGCGTGGTGGACATCAGCCGTGCCATCGGCGTGCAGAAAATCATGCCTCTCATCCGAGGGATGATAGAGCGCGAGATTGTGGTGATGGACGAGGAGCTGAAGGAACGCTTCCGCCCGAGGAAGAGTGCCTATGTGATGCTCGCTGCCAGTTTTCAAGACGAAGCATCGAAGAAGACCCTTTTCGATGAGCTGGAAAAGAAAAAACGAGTGAAGCAGGTGGAGCTGCTAATGCAGTTTATGCAATTGTCAAAGTTCGGCAAAGAGGTTGTCCCCAAACGTGTGTTGCCGCAAGGGTCTGCCCTCCAGACGCTGATAAAGAACGGTGTACTCGCCGTTGAGGAGCGCGTGGAGAGTCGCCTGAAGGACTATAGCGATGCAGAGCTAACCGACCCGTCAAGCATCGTGCTGAATGATGAACAGCAGCAAGCATACAACCTGTTGCGAGGAGATGGAACGTTTTTGTTGCACGGTGTGACCTCAAGTGGCAAGACAGAAGTGTATATCAAACTCATCGACGAAGTGGTGCGCAGCGGAAAACAGGCGCTGTTCCTGCTTCCCGAGATTGCGCTGACGGCGCAGATCATCAACCGCCTGAGGAAATATTTCGGCGACAAGGTGGGTGTCTACCACTCGCGCTTCAGCATGAGTGAGCGCACCGAGGTGTGGCAGCGCACCCTCGCAGGCAACTATCAGGTGTTGCTGGGTGCCCGCAGCGCGGTGTTCCTGCCTTTTAAGGATTTGGCTTTGGTTATCGTCGACGAGGAGCATGACAACTCATACAAGCAGTATGAGCCCGCTCCTCGCTACCATGCCCGCGACGCTGCCCTCTATCTGGCACGCCTCTGGGGTGCGCGGACGGTACTGGGCAGTGCCACACCCAGTGTAGAAAGCTTCTATAACGCACAGACGGGAAAGTACGGACTTGCCACGCTGACAAAACGTTACGGTGGATTCACGCTGCCTGAAGTCACTTGCGTGGACATGAAGGAGGCCTTCCGTCAGGGGCAGGTGAAGGGACACTTCTCCTCTACCCTGCTTCAGGCCATCGGCGAAGCATTGGAGCAGAAGCAGCAAGTAATCCTCTTCCAGAACCGCCGAGGATTCTCCTTGCGGCTGGAGTGCGACGACTGCCATGAGGTGCCTCACTGTATCCACTGCGATGTGTCGTTGGTATACCACAAGGCCACAGGGTCGCTACGCTGCCACTACTGTGGCTACTCCATCCCAGTGCCGTCGGAATGCCCTGCCTGCCATTCCTCACACCTGAAGATGACTGGCGTAGGCACCGAACGCATCGAGGAAGACCTGCAGATCATGTTCCCTGAAGCCCGTGTGGCACGCATGGACCTCGACAGCACGCTGCAGAAAAACCAATATATGGAGCTTATCAACGACTTCGAACAGCGCAAGATAGACATCCTCGTGGGCACTCAGATGGTCACCAAGGGTCTCGACTTCGAGCATGTCAGCGTGGTGGGTATCGTCAATGCCGACAACATCATCAACTACCCCTCCTTCCGCTCCTATGAGCATGCGTTCCAGCAGATGACGCAGGTCTCCGGCCGCGCAGGACGCCACGGGACGGGAGGACAGGTGATACTTCAGACCTACAATCCACATCACCAAGTGATTGAAAATGTGATGAAAGCCGACTACCAGGCGCTCTACGAGGAGCAGATTCAGGAACGGCGCGTCTTTCTCTACCCACCTTTCTACCGTCTTATCGAGATCACCCTCAAGCACCGCGACGCCGAGGTGCTCAATGCCGCCGCCGACTGGATGGCCGCCCAGCTGCGGAGCGTCTTCGCCGCTCGGGTTCTGGGACCCGAATACCCGCTGGTGAGCCGCATCCGCGGCCTCTATCTCAAAACCATCACCCTGCGCTTCGAAAAGAACGAGCCCGTTTCCGATGCCAAACGCGTGATATGGCAGATAGGTGACGATCTCGCCAAACAGGAGGGGTGGAGCGGTGTCAATGTCATATATGATGTCGACCCCGCATAATTTTTTTTTAAATTTAAATTTTCAATTTTCAATTTTCATTTTTTTTTGTATCTTTGCAATTCGTAAAGAACGCGGAGAATCAGAGCAACTCCGTAAACCTCAGAGAGATAGGGCAAGTCTTATACGACCAGCTCCCATTGAATCCCCCAGGGTAGGAATACAGCAAGGGTGTTTGGTTGTAGCGGTGCGATATAAACAGCTTGCCCTTTTTTATTTGTATGATAGGAGCATATATAGTGGTTGTTTTGGGCGTGGCCGTGTGGTCGGCGCTGCTTCCCACGGGGAAAAGGATTCCCGAGGGGACGATGCGTGGTATCACAGTTTTTGGCGGTGCCTTCCTTCTAGGTGTCTGCGTGCTTGGGCTGCTGCCCGAGGCTGTGGACGGCTCCTCTCGACTCCCCCTCCTATGCATCCTCGCCGGCTTCCTCATCCAACAGCTCCTTGAAGCCCTCTCGGCCCATGCCGAACATGGCCATGTGGAGGAACATGAACACGGAATCCCCGTCGTAGGCTTGATGCTGGGTCTTTGTCTTCACGCCTTCCTCGAAGGCATGCCTCTGGTAGCGGCCGACGGCTCTGTAAACCAAGGCCTCGTGTGGGGTATCGTCATCCACAACATACCGGTGGCGCTGATACTGGTGGCCATGCTAACCTCCCATCACATGGTTTTTGGAAAAGTGCTGGCTTTACTGGTGCTCTTCGGCGCCATGTCACCTCTGGGGTCGTTGTTCAACCTCTACTTCATCCATCCTGACGAAGAGCAGCAGCGCATGATTATCGGCCTCGTCATCGGCGTGTTGCTGCACGTGAGCAGCAGCATCCTCTTCGACCACAAACAGCACGGCTTCTCGTGGCTCAAACTCGTCCTATGTGTGACAGCCTTCGCCCTCGCCTACTTCACAATCCACTAACGTATCAACGTATCAACCTATAAACGTATCAACTTATCAACCTCAAAGATGACCAACCAAGAACAGATAAAAGACCTCCTTCAGCGCAAAGAGACGCTAAAAAAATTCCTCGACATCGATGCCACGTCGGCATGGATTGCAGAAGAAGAGAAGAAAACAGAAGCTCCTGATTTCTGGAATGATCCCAAGGAGGCTCAGAAAGTGGTGAAGGGCATCAACGCTAAAAAGAGTTGGGTAACAGCCTTCAAAGATGTCGATACTGCCTGTGGCGACCTCGAGGTGATGGGTGAATTTTTCGAGAGCGGCGACGCCTCGGAAGAGGAGCTATTGGCGCAGATTGCTGTTACACAGAAGAAGGTCGAAGAACTGGAATTCAAGAACATGCTGCGTTCCGACAGCGACCGGCTCGATGCCGTGCTAAGCATCAATGCTGGCGCCGGCGGCGTGGAAGCGCAGGATTGGGCCGAGATGCTCATGCGCATGTACATCCGCTATGCCGAGACCCATGGTTACAAGGTGGTCATCAGCAACTCCCTCGATGGCGACGGCGCCGGCATCAAGAGCTGCACCCTGCAGATCGAAGGCGACTTCGCCTACGGATACCTTAAGTCCGAGACAGGTGTCCACCGCCTGGTGCGCGTCTCTCCTTTCAACGCTCAAGGTAAGCGTATGACTAGTTTTACAAGTGTCAGTGTAACACCACTTATCGACGACTCAATTGAAGTTGTGGTTGACATGTCTAAACTTTCCTGGGACACTTTCCGTAGCGGTGGTGCTGGCGGACAGAATGTCAACAAAGTGGAGTCTGGTGTGCGTCTGCGCTACCAATACAAAGACCCTTACACAGGTGAGGAAGAGGAAATCCTCATCGAGAACACCGAAACCCGTGACCAACCCAAAAACAAAGAGAACGCCATGCGCCTGCTGCGCTCCCAACTCTACGACCGCGAGCTCAAGCACCGCATGGAGGAAAAGGATAAAATCAAGGCCTCTCAGAAGAAGATTGAATGGGGCTCACAGATAAGAAGTTATGTGATGGACGACCGCCGCGTGAAGGACCACCGCACCAACTACCAAACCTCAGATGTCGCCGGCGTCCTCGACGGCAAACTCGACGAGTTCATCAAAGCCTATTTGATGGAGTTCGGCGCCGAGGGCTGATTACCGCTCTTCCAAGATTTTTCAACCATAATTTGATTAGACAGGGTAGGTTTACCTTGATCTGAATCGTTATTGTCACTGTCTCCGCCACTGCAGGAGGCCATCGAAACCGAATAACCCTTTTTAATGGGTGTGATGGGTGCATGGGGAATGGCTAGAAGGGATGTGTTGAAGTGTTGTTGATAAATTTGGTTTGAGTGTTCATTTTTATTTTTTAATAAATAATATTTAAATTGTATATTTGCAAATGGTTCCTTAAAGGAGGAACTAAGGTAATGAATTGAAGTACATGGAGATTGAATGCAAATACAAGGTCAATTTTGTCGACGGCTGGCAGCCGGAAACACTCAGGAAGTGCTTGACGGGTGCCCGTAACATCGTGTTGACGGCCCACACCAATGCCGACGGCGATGCCGTGGGATCGCTCACCGCCATGTATGCCCTCCTCACTAACACATTGACGCATTCACACAATAACGCATTCATGTTAACCCCCATGCTGCCCGACGGCTGTCCTGAGGACCTGACCTGGCTGCCACACACCGACAAAATCCTCAGCGGCAAGAGCGACCTGACGCTCTGCAAGGAGGCCATTGCCAAGGCCGACCTCGTGGTATGCATGGACCTCAACAACCTTGATCGTACCGGTGTGTTGGCGGAATCGTTCCGTACATCCTCGGCACGCCGCATCCTCTTCGATCATCACATCGGTCCCGACCGCGAGAATTTCGACATCGTGGTCTCCGATCCCGATATCTCGAGCACCTGCGAACTTATCTTCTGGACATTCCGCACGACCTTTGGCCGTGAAGTCTTCGGCTGCGACTCAGCCACGAGTCTCTTCACAGGCCTCTGCACCGACACCGGCACCTTCAGCTACAGCAACCGTCAACAGAGCATCTACCTTGCTGCAGCCGAACTTTCTCAGATGGGCATTGACCCCATGGAAATCAACCGTCAGATCAAGAATGTTTTCACAGAGGCTCGTCTGAAGTTCTTCGGATATGCCATGAGCGAGTTGCTCACGGTATACCCTGCCTTGGGAGTTGCCTTGATGGTCATCCGCAAGTCCGATATGGAATGCTTCGGCGTGGAGAGCGCCGACTTGACAGGCCTCGTCAACGAAGTGATGAAACTACGCGACACCGACTGCGCCATACTGGTACGCGAAGAAGAGGGGCGTGTGAGGCTTTCGCTGCGTTCGAAACGTTTCACCGATGTAAATCGCCTGGCAGGCGAACTCTTCGGCGGGGGTGGCCACGAGCGTGCCGCCGGCGCAACAAGTACCCTCTCGCTTGTCGATACAGTGGAAATAGTGAAAGAAAAACTAAAAATAGAGAAAGAGCGTTGAAGATTTTAGCATATAGGATAATTCTCGCGATGTCGGCCGTGCTGTTTATGTCGGCCTGCAACAACGATGTGCCTGTCATCGAGGTGGCGGGAAAGAATCCCGCAGTCGAGGTGGACCTCGCGAAGACCAACCGTATGCTGGCTCAACGAGAGAACACCGACATAGAAAACTTCACCTCCCGTCGGGGATGGAAGATGAAAGACATAGGGTCAGGCATCAAAGTGATGGTGACTACAGAAGGCCACGGCCCCGTGGCTGTCCACAACGACACCGTAGCCATACGCTATACGGTGAGGAACATCGAGGACAAGGTGGTGTACAGCAACGTGACCGATACTGTTGTCATAGGCCGTCTGAAGCCCACCCGTGGTATTGACTTCGCCCTGCGTACCCTCAAGGAAGGCAGCAGTGCCACGGTGATACTCCCGTCGGAAGAAGCCTATGGTGTACCCGGCGACGGATACAGGATAGGTAAACGATGGATTCTGATATATGACCTGAAAGTTGAAAAATTGATTATAAACCACTAAAATAAAAATTATACAATCATGCATATTGTTAAAACCACCATTGCGACAGCTCTGATTATGACGGCGACAGTTCTGGCGACTTCTTGCAAGAATACGGAGTCTTCGGACATGGACAAAAAAGAAGTTTCCACCGCCACAGACAAATCCCTTGAAGGCACGGTCGAGGCCATGGCTTCCGCATCGGACCAAATGAAAAGAACTGCCTCGGGGCTCTACTATAAATTCGAAAAACAGAACCCCGACGGGCAGCAGGTGCAGGAAGGCGACGTGATTGTCGGCGAGATGACCGTGAGTTTCGAGAACGACATCCTTTTCAGCAATACTGGCAAACCAGGCCCCATCACCCAGGTCACTCGCAACTGGGAGCTAAAAGTGGGTGAAGGTGTGTTGATGATGCATGTGGGTGATATGGCCACTTTCGCCCTGGATGCCGACACCGTCGCGAAATACGTCAACCCCGGCCAGATGTACCCAAGCTACCAGGCAGGCAAGGGGCAGAAGATATACTACCGTATCAACCTGCAAAAGGTGATGACCATGGAAGAGGTTCAGAAAGAACAGGCCGAGTTGGAGAAAAAGATGCAGAAGGAAGAGCCCGCAACCATCAAGAACTACATCAAGAAGAACGGCATCACCGCCAAGCCCACAGCCGGTGGACTCTATATCATCGTGAAAGAGAAGGGCACCGGTGCTAAAGTGACCAAAGGTAAAGAAGTGACCGTGCACTATACCGGTCGCCTGCTCGACGGCACGGTGTTCGACAGCAGCGTGGAGCGTGGTACCCCGTTCTCGTTCAAGATTGGCGAAGGCCAGGTGATTCAAGGTTGGGACCAAGGCCTTCTGGGGCAGACGGTAGGTACCAAGCTGCAACTCATCATCCCCTCGGCGATGGCTTATGGCTCGCGAGGAGCCGGCGGCACCATCCTCCCCTACTCTCCTTTGGAGTTCGATGTCGAGATTATCAGCGTAAAATAAAAAAAAGAAACACATAAACATCATGAAACACAACATGAAATGGGCTGCGATACTCGTGGCTGGCACAGCGATGATGTTCGCTTGCAAAAGTGAGGAAAAGAAAGAATACCAAAACCTGTCGGAAGGGCTCTCCTATTTGATAGAGAAAGAAAACCCCGATGGACAGCAGGTGCAGGAAGGCGATGTGCTGGTGGGTGAGATGACCATCACATTCGAGAATGACACTCTCTATGACACCAAAGGAAAAGCTCAGCGCATAGCCACTGCCGACCCCAACTGGCAGCTGAAAGTGGGCGAAGGACTGACCAAGATGCATGTGGGTGAGGTTGCCTCATTCGCCCTTGATGCCGACTATCTGGCGAAATATCTGAACAGCGAAGAGATGCCGAAAGGATACCAGGCCGGTAAAGGTCAGAAGATCTACTACAAAATCAATCTCCAGGACATCGTGACAAACGAGGAGATTCTCCAGGAACAGAGCAACAAGGAGGCCAACCTGATGCAGCGCAAACAAGAAGAGGCCAACGACATCCTCAACTACATCAAGGAGAATAACATCAAGGAGACCGCCACAGAAGACGGCATATACATCGTGGTGAAGAAAAAAGGCAACGGCCCCAAAGTGTCTCTGGGCAAGCAGGTGACGGTGAACTACACCGGCCGCTTACTTGACGGCACCATCTTCGACAGCAGCATGGAGAGCGACGCCCGCACAGGCAATATCTATGACAGCCGTCGCAAATATGAGCCGTTCACGTTCAAGATGGGTGCTGGCGAGGTCTTCCCCGGCTGGGACAAGAGCCTCATGGATCAGACCGTCGGCAGTGTGCTGCAGCTCATCATCCCGTCCCGACAAGCCTATGGCGCTAAGGAGAATAGCCGTATCCCTGCTTTCTCACCGCTGGTGTTTGACATAGAAATAGTTAGTGCAAAATGAAGAACATCGTTATTTTTGGAGCCCCGGGAGCAGGCAAAGGCACCCAGAGCGATTTTATCGTGGAGAACTATGGTCTGACGCACGTCTCGACCGGCGACCTGCTCCGCAAGGAGATTGCCGACCAGACCGAATTGGGCAAACGTATCAAAAGCATCATGGACGCCGGCCAGCTGGTGAGCGACGACATCGTCATCGAGATGATGGACAAAGCCATTGCCGCCGACACCAAGGGTATGCTCTTCGACGGCTTCCCCCGCACTGTGGCTCAGGCCGAAGTGCTCGACAAATTGCTGGCAAAGCATGGCCGTGAGCTCACCTGCATGGTGCAACTCGAGGTTCCCAAAGACGAGCTGATGCGCCGCTTGCTCGAGCGTGCCAAGATTCAAGGCCGTGCCGACGACAATGAAGCCACCATCAACAACCGTCTTCTGGAGTATAACAACAAGACCAAGCCCGTGGCCGACTACTATGCCAAGCAGGGCAAGCAACGTATTGTCGACGGCCTCGGCACCATCGAGGACATCGCCACCCGCATCCGCCAGGCCATCGGTTAAAAACAAAGCAATGACCAGCAACTTCGTAGACTATGTGAAGATACTCGTCCGCAGTGGTAAAGGCGGCGCAGGAAGTGCGCACTTGCTGCGGGTGAAATACAACGCCAAGGCAGGTCCCGACGGTGGCGACGGCGGCCGTGGAGGCCATGTCATCCTGCGTGGTACCACCCAGCGATGGACACTCCTGCACCTGAAGTACACCAAGCATGTCTTCGCCGAGGACGGAGAGCACGGTGGTGAAAACCTCTGCACGGGACGCACCGGACGCGACCAAGTTCTTGAAGTGCCGCTGGGATGCGTCTGCCGCGATGCTGAAACAGGCGAATATCTGGGCGAGGTGACCGAGGAGGGTCAGGAACTTATCATCGCCAAGGGTGGCCGCGGCGGCTTGGGTAACGACCATTTCAAGAGCGCCACCAACCAGACACCCCGTTACGCCCAACCGGGTGAACCCGCCGAGGAACGCTGGGTGATAATAGAACTCAAGGTGCTGGCAGATGTAGGACTTGTGGGATTCCCCAATGCAGGGAAAAGCACCTTCCTTAGTACTGTCAGTGCGGCAAAGCCCGAGATAGCCGACTACCCCTTCACCACCCTCGTACCCAATCTGGGAATTGTGAAGTACCGCGACGACCAGTCATTCTGTATCGCCGACATACCCGGCATCATCGAGGGTGCCGCCGAAGGCAAAGGACTGGGACTGCGTTTCCTTCGCCATATAGAACGCAACTCCATCCTGCTCTTCATGGTGAGCTGCGAACAGTTGGAGATAGCAAAAGAATACCATGTGCTACTGGAGGAACTGAAGAAGTACAATCCCGAACTGCTCGACAAACAGCGTATTCTGGCCGTGACAAAGTGCGACATTATTGACGAAGTAATGGAGAAACAACTCAGACGTCACCTGCCCAAAGGTGTGGAAACCGTGTTTATCAGTGCTGTAAGCGGATATAATATTCAAGAACTCAAAGACCTGATATACAAAAAACTGACATCGGATGATTGAATCGCTGAATGAATTCGACACCCAGCTATTCTACCTTATCAATGGCTTCCACTGTGAATCGATGGATTGGCCGATGTGGTTTCTTAGCAGCCGATGGAGTTGGCTTCTGGCTCTTGTCGCCGCCTACCTTTTTGTAGCCTTCAAACAGGAGAAGAAATATTGGTGGATACCTCTGGCGGCCATAGGACTATGCTTTCTGTTGGCTGACCGCGGGTCGGTGCTCCTCTTCAAAGACACCGTCTGCCGTCCACGTCCCTGCCAGGTTTTGAAGGATGTTCACCTGTTGAGTGACCTCGAGCCCTGTCGTAATTCATTCGGCTTCGTCTCCTCCCATGCCGCCAATGCTTTCGCCTTGGTCACCTTTTTCTGGCTGCGCTATCGCAAGACAAAAGTCACCCTGGTATCTGCCTGCCTGCTGATATGGGCTGTGGCCGTATGCTACAGCCGTGTTTATCTGGGCAAACACTACCCTGGCGACGTCGTCTGCGGAGCCCTGTTCGGTATGCTTGTCGGATGGCTGGTATGGTTCATGATGAAAAAAATTGAAAAAAAATTCACATTTCACGAAACAAAATCATGAATCTTTCGTTATATATGACGTGCTTGCTTATTTCTATCTTTGATAGAAGAAGAAATGTGTTATTTGAGCGCCTTGCCCTGACGGGTGGGCGCTTGTTTTTTGTAAATAATCAAAGGAATGACATTGCTTGACTTGTTTCTTGCCGTACCTATCGGCATATTGATTTATATTGGATGGAAACGGGGCGTCGTCCGTGAAGCCGCGACATTGGTGGGTGTACTTATCGGGATATGGGCAGCCGTACATTTCTCTCGTCTTGTAGCCACCCTCTTCGGCCTCACAGGAGAACACTCTATACTCATAGCGTTCTTCATCATTTTTATTGGAGCACTGCTGCTTGCCAATTTGCTGGGCCGTACCGCCGACAAGCTGGTGAAGGCCCTGAAGATGAATTGGGTCAACAAAATCGCGGGCGCCGCATTGGGTATGGTCAAGGCTCTCTGTATCATCTCCGTGTTCCTCAACGGAATCATTCTGTACGACACCAACGATTCGCTGATTCCCAAAGAGTCCCAAGAGAAGAGCCTGCTGTACAAGCCTGTGTACGCCACCGGCAACGAGTTGCTTTCCTCTCTGAAGGAATTCATCGAAGAACATCCCGACTTAACCGACAAGATTGTCGAGACCGGCAACGAGGCATCAAAAATGGCTGACAAGAAAACGGATGAGCTGAACAACAAGAAAAAAGACAATAATGCGGGCCCGAAAGGAGGACGAAAATGATTCTGGCTCCGATGCAAGGGCTGACAGAGGTGCTCTTCAGGAAAACGTATGAAGAGTGCTTCCCAGGAGCCATCGCATCGGCCGTATCACCATTTCTCTCGCTCACCCATGGCAACTTAAAAGATGCCTGGGAAAAAATAGAGGACGTGCTGCCGGAGAATAACGTGGGTTCCATCCCTGTCATTCCCCAGATCCTAGGCAAGGAGCCAGATGAATTCATCGCTTTAAGTAACCGCCTCTACGAATTGGGGTACAATGAGATAAATTGGAATATGGGATGCCCTATGCGGAAGGTCGCCGCCAAGCATCGCGGCAGTGGAATACTGCCTTATCCCGACGAAGTACGTTTCATCCTTGACAAAGTGATTCCGGCAACAAAGACATCGCTTAGTGTCAAAATGCGCCTGGGTTTGAAAGACAAAAACGACATCTTCAGACTGGTGCCTGTACTGAACGACTATCCGCTGGCAAGTGTGACGATACATCCGCGGTTGGGACGTCAGCAGTACGGAGGGCACCCCGACCTGGAAACTTTTGGCCAAGTGCTCCCACTACTGCACCATCCCGTTATCTATAACGGCGACATACTGAATGTTCACGATGCCGTCAGCATCCGCGAGCGATTTCCGTCGGTTGTAGACATCATGGTGGGGCGCGGAGTGCTCTACCACCCTACGCTGCCTCTCGAAATTGATAATCCTAATATGAGAATCGAGAATATTGTCGACGCAAACAAGAAATTCATTCGTCGGTTGATAGAGGAGATTCTTGTCCGTATACCTATTGAGGAGAAACGTATCCGAAAGATAAAAGAGTACTGGTGCCTGCTATGGAAATCGTTGCCAATCACAGAGATGCAAGCTCACGACGTGTTGCATCAAGAGAAATTGACAACTGTTGAAAAAATGATTTATGGTTTTTTACAATAAAAAAGGATTTTCTGCGTATTAAGAACAATGAAAAATCGATACACATATCTCTTGTTGACTCTTCTGCCGCTCGCACTTCTTGTATGCACAGCCTGCAAAAATGGAGGAGGCGAAGGTGTGGATATAAACTTCGAGCAGACGAAACAACAGATTGAGGCAAGTCCGAACGACACAAAAAAGCAGAAGGAGTTGCTTCAGAAGCTGGACCAAAACATCGAGAAGAACCCCAACGACGATAAGTCGCTATACCTACGCGCGAAGGTGCTGATGAACCTGAAGCGTGACAACGAGGCTCTGATTGATATCGACAAGGCTCTCATCATAGCCCCCGACAACCTCGGCTATCTGATGCTGAAAGTTGACCTCTGTCTGAGGAATGGCAATATGACAGAATGCTACAAGGTGCTACAGCATGCCGAAGAGCTCTATCCTGAGAATCAGGAAGTACTCCTCAAAATGGGAGAGTTGACATTCGACAGCCGCGACTTTGACCGCTCCCTTGAGTACCTCTCAAAAGTTACTGCCAAGGATGCCGACAATCGTACAGCCCTTTTCATGAAAGGCTATATCTACAAAGAGAAAGGCGACACGGCAAGTGCTGTGCAGTTCTTCCGCCGGGTGTGCGACAAATACCCCACCTATGCGCTGGCCTTTGAAGAGCTGGGGGTGCTGTACGCAACACGCAACGAACCTATGGCGTTGGAATACCTCAACACCGCCAGACAACTGGAGCCATCCAACACCAACGTTCTCTACAATCTTGCGATGTTCTATCAGAACAACGAGGACATGGAAAATGCCGAGACGCTCTACCGCCAAATCCTCGACATCAATCCCAACAGTGCCGACGCTTACCATAATCTTGGCTATATAGAACTTTTCCACTATCGCGACTATGACCGCGCTATTGAGTTTTTCAACAAAGCGCTGGAGTGCGATGCCACGCATTCAGCCTCTTATTTCAACCGTGGCTGTGCCTACAAGCTGAGCGGCAACCAAAAGGCTGCCGACGCCGATTTCCAGACGGCTCTGGGGCTCGACCCCAGCTTCCGTCAGAACATAGAAGACCTGAAACGAATCTAATAAACCCAATAATATTCCACATCATGAGCACATTAAAAGGACGCAACCTGATCTCCATCACGGACTTCTCTAAGGAGGAGTACATTCAGGTGCTGGACATTGCAGAGGGATTTGAAAAGAATCCGAAACAGAAAATTCTGAGCGACAAGGTCGTGGCGACGCTGTTCTTCGAGCCTTCGACGCGTACCCGTCTGAGTTTTGAGAGCGCAGCGAACCAACTGGGAGCACGTATCATTGGGTTCTCAGATCCGGGTGGCACCAGCGTCCAGAAGGGCGAGAGCCTGCACGACACCATCGTGATGGTCTCCTCCTACAGCGACCTTATTGTGATGCGCAATCCCAAAGAAGGTTCCTCGCGCTATGCTTCCGAGGTAGCTTCGGTGCCCGTGATCAACGCCGGCGATGGTGCCAACCAGCATCCCACTCAATGCATGCTCGACCTCTACAGCATCCGCAAGACCCAGGGAACGCTCGAGAATCTGCAGATTGCCTGTGTGGGTGACCTCAAATACGGCCGTACCGTACACTCGCTTGTGCAAGCCATGTGCAACTTCAATGCCACATTCCATCTGGTCTCCCCCATCGAGCTGAAACTTCCTTCATCAGTGAAAATGAGTATCAAGGACGCCGGCCTGAAATATTACCAATATACCGACCTCAAAGATGTCATCCAGACTGCCGACATCATCTACATGACCCGCGTACAGCGCGAACGTTTCCCAGACCCGATGGAGTATGAGCGGGTGAAAGACAGCTGTATCCTGAGTGCCGACATGCTGAACGGCTGCAAAGACAACATGCGCATCCTCCATCCGCTACCTCGCGTGAACGAGATCACGACGGATGTGGACAGCACCCCCTACGCATACTATTTCCAACAGGCTCAGAACGGTGTCTATGTCCGTCAGGCCTTGATGGCTGCCATCCTCGGCGTCAGATAATTTGTCGTTTAACGTTATATAAAACAATAAACAATGGAAAACAAGAAAGAAATGGTGGTCAGCGCCATCGAGAACGGCACGGTGATCGACCACATCCCTACCGAATCGGTATACCAGGTCATCCGCATCCTTGGCCTCGAAAAATATAAAGACGAAGTACTTATCGGCAACTACCTTAATAGTAGCAAACTCGGCAAGAAAGGCATTGTCAAGATCAAGAACAAACATTTCTCTGCCCCTGAAGTGAGCAAGATAGCCCTTGTGGCTCCTTTTGCCTCCATTATCGATATTGAGGACTATAAAGTAGTGAAGAAATTTAAGGCTGAAATCCCCGACCATATCGAGAACTTCATCCGTTGTGCCAATCCCAAGTGCATCACCAACGCCGAAGTGGTTCCCACCAAGTTCGATGTCGTCGACAAGGAGAACCTGAAACTTCGTTGTCACTACTGCGAGAAGTTCACCACCAAGGAGACCATGAAATTCGCCGAGTGATGAAACGCTATTACATTGCTTTGGCTTTGGTAACACTGCTGCTCTTGGCGGCAGCATTTTCGGTGCTTCTCTTCTCCCGTCCCGACTTCCACCTCATCATGCCCATCCTTGCCTTCTACTTCGCTGTCGTCACCGGCCTCCAGCATTATGTGGTGGTGAGGAGCATGCGCAAATCACCACGACAGTTCGTGCAGTACTTCCTTGGATCCACGGTAGTGGTTCTGCTTCTCCACATGACGGTTCTCTTTTCCATGGTCTTTTTCCGTTACCTCCACCACCCTCATGTGGCGAAAGTTTTCATTCTGACCTTCGGCATCGGCTTCGCCGTGATGCTGGTCTTTGAGACCACGGCCTTGTTGATGCATGTCAAACGAGAGAAGAAACTGCTAAAAGAAAAACAGGAAAAACACTAGACAGCTCCTGCACGGCAGACAACTAGCTGGTCGCTCCGTAGATAACGGGCGGCCAGTTGTTGTATTTGCTGTGGTGTCACATCAGAGAGCGCGTCACGCAGGTTTTCGGTGAGCTGCTCTGTGACGCAGGTCCCAAGCATGTCACCGAAACGAGCGGCACGTTCGAAGACTCCGTCGACAGAACGGATGAAATCTCCTGCCAGCACAATACGCACCAGGTCCAGTTCATCCTGGCTCACAGGATCCTCCACCAACCGATGCAACTCATTGAAAATCTCTTTCTCGGATGCGTCGACGGCACTGCCGGCCACGTCGGCAGTAATGAAGAAGACTATCACACCGCGGTAGACTTGTGTGCGGGCATAGATGCCATAGGTGTAGCCCTTGTCCTCACGCAGGTTGGTCATCAGGCGAGAGCCGAAGTAGCCTCCGAGCAATGTCGTCAGAATCATGAAGCGCGCATAGTCCGGATCGTCCCACCGCAGTGGAAGTATGCGTCCTATACGCAGCGTGGCCTGGACAGAACCAGGAATAACCGATGAGTGATGCGTCTGTTGTTCTGAGAGCTTGGGTATGGGTAGAGACAAATAGTTTGTCCCTACGGGGATGTCGTGCCCGAAATATCGGTCCAACATGGAAAGAGCAGCATCGTCGATATTGCCGCTCACCACGATATCCATATCTCCGCCACGATGATACTCGTGGTAGAAATCCCTCACCATGCCGACATTCAACCTGTCTACATCTTCGGGGTCTGCATATTTACCCAACGGGTGCTCCTGCCCGAAAAGCGTCGAATAGAAGAGCCTGCGGGCCACTTCGGAAGAGTGTTGGCGCAGCGACAATAGCTTCTGGCGACGGTTGTTTTTGAATACCTCCAGTTCCGACTCAGGAAAAGCGGGACGATGTACCAGTCCTTCCAGTACCGGCATCAAGTCCTCCACATGACGGCGTAGCGTGTAGAAACTGGACGAACAATGGAGTATATCGGAGTTATTGTCGACAATAATACCTCTATAGTCGAAGTACTCCGACAGTTGGCGGGCGTCCATCTCGTCGCTGGCAACGGTATAGAGGTTATTGGCGGCCGCCGAGACAAGCTTGTGGCGCTGATAGGCCGTCCCCGCTTCGTAGAGAAAATCTATCTTGACAAGTTCGGTACTTGCCGAAGGGAATGCATAAAGCGTGCGGCCATTGGTAAGCCGATGCTCTTCAGGTACAAGAGTCTTCGTGTCTGGAATTTCTATTTTCACTTTTCTGTCTGTAGTTAAAAGAGCACTGTTATTTTGAAGTTCAGCTGGCGTGCGGTGAGGTAGTTGGGCACGCGTCGCGGGATATTGTCGATGTCGGCCACCCAGAGATAGGATACCACATTGTGGAAATTGAAGAGGTTGAAGAGTTCTATCCCGATCTGTATATCCTCCACCATACGGAAAAGCTTCGAGTGCTTCAACTTTTCGAACTGCGACAAGCGTATCGTGTTGCCCCAGTCGATACGATAGTAGGATGGCAGTCGCAGAAAGTCGCCGCCGTTGTTCCCGAACGGTGTCATGATGGGCGTTCCAGTGGCATAGACCAGATTCAAGCTCATCCGCCACCACGGCATGTCGGGTATATTGTCCTGCAGGAATACCTTGAACGACACCCGTTGATCGGTCGGTCGGTCAAGCCATCCGTAGGCATCGCCTTCAATATCTTCCTGAGTCTTCATAATGGAGAGGCTGGCCCACGACTCCAAGCCCTCTATCAGTTCTGCGTTGAGCCGCACACTGAGTCCCACGGCATATCCTACCGCCGTCTGGTCAGGTTTGTAGCGCAAGCGCAGGTTGTCCACCTCATAAGGTATGAGATTGGTGAGGTATTTATAGTAGAGGTCTGCGGTGAGTGTGAAGGGCTTCTCCCATAGACGGAAGCGCCAGTCGGTGGTGGCGGTCACCTGCCACGAATGTTGCGGCTCCACATCTGGCACCAGCTGTCCGTCGTCACGGCGGTATTCACGGTAGAAGGGGGCCTGGCTATACATACCGGCAGCCAGACGGAATAGCAATTCCTTGTTCCACGATGGAATATAGTTGATACTCGCACGAGGACTCAGCGTCCATCGAGGTCCTATATCGGCCAGCACGCCATTGCTCTCCATCCGGCTGCCATATACCTGTCCTCTCACTCCCAGCAGCACTTTGATGTCGTCTCCCTGTCGGGCGTAGCAGTTAAGCTCCCGCTGGAGGTATCCCGCCGTCCGCCACGTATGCATTGAACTGTTCGAGTGAGCATAGAGCTGCAGTATCGGATTGACGGGCATATTGGTGCTGTCACCGAAAGGAAGGATATTTGTGGGCAGAGAGAATCCCGACGAGTCCACCCATTTCCATTCCCTCAGGTGGTCGTCGATATTCTCCAGCTGCACCTTCAGTCCCATATTCCAGCTGCCCAGTCGTGCATAGCGGTTGGCTTTGACCTCCATGGAGGCAATGTCGGTGGTCAGTCTGTTGCGGGCGTGTTCCAGGAATGTGCCCACGCCACGGTCGAAGCGCGTCGTGTCGTCCGTCGTCTGGCCTGTGGCCACTTGGTAGAGCCAGTACTGGCTTTGAACGTCGTAGCGTTCACTCTCGTTGATATGCTGCACCGACAGGCTGCCCTCCACATGCCAGTCTTCGTTGGGCCGCCAGTCGGCGGTGAAAGCTCCCAGCAGGGTATTGTAGCGGTCCTGTTCCTGGCCGTCGAAGTATATGTCTATCTCCATGCCTGGCTGCAAGGCGCTGCCGAAAGCCGTAGTTTGGCTCTCCGGCACCAACCCGTATACATTTCTTGTGGCCACTGCCAGAAGCCCCAGATCCAGTCTGTCGTTCACCTTGAACCCCAGCAGGGCTTGAATATCAGTATATGAAGTCGTGTAGCTGCCTTTGGTGTCCAGACTCCCCAGTATATACTGGTTGCTGTGTCTCCTCAGACCCACGGCGTAGCTCCATCGCTCCCCCACCCTGCCCTGCACTGACGCCGAGCCGCCGAGCAGGCTGGCACTCACCTTCCCTTTGACGATGCTATGTGTCGTGTCTGTGACAGCCGTTGTATTTCGGTAAGTGATGTCGAGCACCGACGACAGCTTGTCGCCGTAGGCGGCATCGAAACCTCCGGGTGAGAATAAGATGTTGTCCACCAAGTCGGGATTGATGATGCTCATACCCTCCTGCTGTCCGCTACGGATAAGCATGGGACGGAATATCTCCACACCGTTGATATATACCAGGTTCTCGTCGAACGACCCTCCTCTCACCGAATACTGGCTCGACAGTTCGTTGTTCGACTGTACATCGGGCAACATCTTGATAATGCCTTCAACGCCTCCTGTGGGTCCTACCGCCTGTTCCATCTTCTCGGCGTCGATGCGTGTGAACGTGCTCTGGCGGTCGCCCTCGTCGCTCACCTCCACGGGATTCAGTTGCGTAGCCTTGGGCCTCAACAGAATGTCGAGTTCTGTCCTTCCTCTGCGCGACACGCGATGCTGGGCCGTCTCATAGCCTGTGAACGAGAAACGTACCGTCACGCTGTCGCCGGCGCCGAGCTGGAGGTGGTAGTATCCTTTCGCGTTGGTGACAGTTCCCGTCCCTCCAGCTATGCCCACATTCACAAACTCCAACGGCTCTCCGCTTACGGCATCCGTCACCACTCCTTCCACCACTCCCTGCGCCAGGGCCGCCAAAGGCGTCGCCGTCAACAACAATATATAGAAAAAAAGGCGTTTCATTGCCCTAATAACAATGAAACGCCTTTTTTATTGTGTTTTGCAACGAATTATTGCTGCTTGAGAATTTCGTCGCGGCGGGCCTTGATGGCATTTGCTTTGTCGAGCATGTCCACCCTGGTGTAGGAGGACTCCAGAGCGCCCAGGGCGTTGAGCAGGTTCACGCGCATGGCGGCCTTGGCTTCCTCGTCGGTCAGACCATCGACATAGGCCACTGCATTCTCCAGATAGGTGATCGACTGGCGATACAGTTTCCCTGCCTTCTCCATCAGTTTTTCATATTGACTGACCTGCGATTCGTCGAAGGGGTCGATGGCATTTGCGGCGTTGGTCATGTCGACAGCGCGGTTGAAGTACAGGGCGCCGAGTTTGAAGTTATCATCAAACTTCTTTATAGCACTCGACACATTCAGCGACTGGGCGCTGATTGCCATTGAAAACGCCGCGAAGGCAATAGTCATCAGAAACCTTTTCATTTTGATGTTGTTTATTGTTTTTTTTGGGGGGGGCAAAAAAAGACGTTTCATTGCCCTAATAACAATGAAACGCCTTTTTTATTGTGTCTTTGCAACGAATTATTACTCCTTGGTCATCTGCTCACGACGAGCCTTGATGGCGGAGCTCTCCTTCAGCATATCGACCTTGGCATAAGCATTCTCAAGAGCGCCGAGAACGTTGAAGAGGTTGACTCGCATGGCAGCCTTGGCATCCTCGTCGGTCAGACCGTCGATGTAGGCCACAGCCCTCTCCAGATAGACGATGGACTGGTGGTAGAACTCCTTGGCTTCCGATTCCAGCTTGTTGATAAGTCCCAGATTATCCTCGTTGAAAGGATCGAGCTGGTTGGCAGCGTTGGTCTTGTCGGCAGCACGGTTGTAGATCATACCGGCCATACCATAGTTAGCCTCGAACTGGTTGGGCTTCAGCGTCAAGCTCTCGTTGTACTTGGCAGTGGCACCGTCAAAGTCACCACTCTTCTCCAGCACATCGGCCGACAGCACCAGCACCAGCGGGTAGAGGTTCACCGAATCCTTCGTCATGTTCTGTGCTATGTTCAGCTGCTCCTTGCTCTTCTCCAGATTGTCCTCCAGCAGGTAGCCTTCAGCCATCATGATATAGGCACGGTAGTCGTTCTTGCAGTTCTTCACATAGGTGGCAGCCACTTTCATGGCGTTGGCCTTGTCGCCCTTGGCCTTGTTGATGTTGAAGAGCGTCACGTAGACAAAGTTGATGTCGGTTTTCTTGCGCATCATCTGGTTGAAATATTTGATGGTGTTTGCCGTGTCACGGGTTGCCATCGAACTCAGACCTGCCACATACATTGCATCCTGTGCAAAAGCGCTGTTGCCGGAATTGTTGAAACCCACAATCGACTTCTCCGAGAACTCTATAGCCGTTGCATAGTCTTTCGCCTTATAGGCTTTCGAAGCCTGGTTGTAGTATTCGTTGGCCACAAAGCTGAACACCTCGTTCACCTGCTGTGCAAACTCCTTCTTGGGATCCAGACGGTTGCACTCGATAGCGGCGTTGTATGCCTGGTCGGCCCAGTCGGGAGCCAGGTCTTTATATTTAGGTTTCTTGCTCTGGGCATCACCACCGATGCGGGCATAGATGAGAGCCTTGTAGCACCAAGTCTTCGCGTCGTCCTTGGTATCCTCGTGCAGGCAGGCGGCATCGATCTCAGCTTTGGCCTTGTTGAGGTAGCCCTTTCTCATGTCCTGGAAAGCACTCGACACATTCAGCGACTGGGCGCCAGCTGTCAGTGCAAACGCCGCAAAAGCGGCCGTCATCAGAAATTTCTTCATTTTCATTTTGTTTATTTTTTTGGTTTTATTGTTCGTTTGAATTATTAGTATCCGTTTTTTTCAAAAAATTGCTTTCCGAGTGAAACAATTATTCATTTTTTTCGTTTAGAGGCTCATCGGCTCCCTCCATTCTTTCTTCCCGGACATCTTGAACCTCTTGACCTTCTTGGGTTTCCTGAGTCTGTTCTTCCTGCTCCGTCTCCTCGGTAGGCACCTTGGTGATCGAGGCGATGAAATTCTTGCCGCGCAGGTCGATGAGTTTCACACCCTGTGTGGCGCGTCCCAACACACGGAGGTCGGCCACACGCATGCGGATAGTGATACCGCTGCGTGTGATGATCATCAGGTCGTGATCCTCGGTGACGTTGGTGACAGCCACCAGCGGACCCGTTTTCTCGGTGATCTGCATAGCCTTCACGCCCTTGCCGCCACGGTGCACTGTGGCACGGTAGTCCTTCAGTGACGAACGCTTGCCGTAGCCATGCTCGGTGACCACCAGCAGGTTCTCCTCTTCGCTGGGCAGGCACAGCATCTCGATGGCGGCATCGTCGTCGCCGTCAAGCTCCATGCCCTTCACGCCGCTGGCGCCACGGCCCATCGAGCGGAACTCCTTCTCGGGGCATATCATCACCTTGCCCTTCTTCGAAGCGATGAGCATGTAGCTCTCGCCATCGGTGAGGCAGGCTGTCAGCAGCTCGTCTCCCTCGCGGATACCCACGGCGATGATACCGTTGGTGCGAGGACGCGAATAGGCCTCCAGCGGGGTCTTCTTCACGATGCCGTTCTTCGTGCACATCACTATGTAGTGGTTGCCCACATACTCGCTGTCGCTCAAGCTCTCCACGTTGACGTAGGCCTTCACCTTGTCGCCGGGTTCGATGTTGATGCAGTTCAGGATGGGACGCCCCTTGGTGTTCTTCTCGCCTTCCGGCACTTCGAAAGCGCGCATCCAGTAGCAGCGACCTTTCTCGGTGAAGAGCAGCAGGTAGTTGTGGTTCGTGCACGTGAAGATGTGCTCCACGAAATCCTCGCTCCTCACAGCGCTGCCCTTCGAACCCACACCGCCGCGGCTCTGCGCACGGTATTCGGTCAGCGGCGTGCGCTTGATATAGCCCATGTGGCTGATGGTGATCACCACCTGCTCGTCGGGAATGGTGTCCTCGATGCGGAAATTGGCGGCATCGTATTTGATGATCGTGCGGCGCTCGTCGCCGTACTTCTCTTTCAGCTCTGCCAGCTCGCCCTTGATAACCTGCATCAGCACATCGTGGTTGCCGAGGATCTCCTTGCAACGCTCGATGAAGCGCATCTTCTCGTCATACTCGTCCTGCAGCTTCTGGTGCTGCAAGCCCGTCAGCTGTGCCAGACGCATGTCCACGATGGCGCGGGCCTGCAGGTCGCTGAACTGGTACTTGTCCATCAGCCCCTGGCGGGCCTCGTCAGGCGTCTTGCTGGCTCGGATAAGCGCCACAATCTCGTCGATGATGTCGATGGCACGGAGCAGTCCCTCCAGGATATGGGCACGACGCTGCGCCTCCTCCATCTCGAACTGTGTCCGGCGCGTCACCACCTCTTCGCGGTGCTCCACGAAATACTGGATGAGCTGCTTCAGGTTCAACAGCTGCGGACGCCCATGCACCAGCGCGATGTTGTTCACAGGGAAACTGCTCTGCAGTTCCGTCAGCTGGAACAGCTTGTTCAGGATGACGTTGGGGACCACATCGTGCCTCAGCATATACACCACACGGATACCGTCCTTGTCGCTCTCGTCGCGGATATCGGTGATACCCTCGATCTTGCCGGCCTTCACCAGCTCGGCGGTCTTCTTGATCATCTCGGCCTTGTTGACGCCATAGGGAATGGTGCTAGCCACAATCATATTGCGTCCCTTGGCATCCTCCTCGATCTCCGTGATGGCACGGATGATGATGCTGCCGCGGCCCGTAGTGTACGCCTCGCGCACGCCGTTATAGCCGTAGATGATGCCTCCCAACGGGAAATCGGGAGCCTTCACATATTGCATCAGCTCCTCGATGGTGATGTCGCGGTTGTCGATAAAGGCCATGCAGCCCTCCAGCACCTCCTTCAGGTTGTGTGTAGGCATATTGGTGGCCATACCCACTGCTATACCGTTCGAACCGTTGATAAGCAGGTTAGGTATCTTGGCAGGCAGCACACTCGGCTCCTCACCCTCATTGTCGTAGGTGGGCACCATGTCGACGGTATTCTTGTCAATATCTGCCACCAGCTCGTTGGAGAGCTGCTTCAGGCGGGCCTCGGTGTAACGCATGGCTGCCGGTGAATCACCGTCGATAGAGCCAAAGTTACCCTGTCCGTCCACCAGCGTGTAGCGCATCGACCAGTCCTGTGCCAGACGCACCAGTGCCCCATAGATGCTCGAATCGCCGTGGGGGTGGTATTTACCCATCACATCACCCACAATACGGGCGCTCTTCTTCGTCGGCGTATTGTAGAGTATGCCGTTTTCATTCATTGAATAGAGTATGCGGCGGTGAACCGGCTTGAAGCCGTCCCTCACATCGGGCAATGCCCTCGCGACAATCACAGACATAGCATAGTCGATATAGGCAGTCTTCATCGTCTGCTCTATATCCACCCGTTGTATTCTTTCGTTTTCTGAGTTCATCCGTTATCTCTTGTTTATTTTTATATTATTGTTCTCTAAATTATTACGTGCATAGGGCATCCTTGCAGTAAAAAACAAAGATACGAAAAAAATGGAAACTGGAAATCGAAAAAATATTTTTTTTTCATAACCGCCACCACTCTTTCACCCATCATCTTTCTCACATCCTCTTTCCACCATCTTCTTACCACCCCCTAGCCAACCCCTTACCAACTCCTACGACGATAGGAGTTGGTAAGGCTGTCGAAATGTCAAAAACACTTTTTAACATTTTTCCACTTGACATGTTACCGTTTTGGCATTATATTATATTGGTGAAAAGTGAAATTTTAATTAAGGTGGATTTTTAATTATTAATTATTGAAATGGCAAAACAGAGATTTGGAATCAACGACGGGTACTGCGGGACCGTGGGGACGGTTATCGGGTACCTCTGGCGTGGCAAATGGTGCCTGCGCTCGCGCCCACGCAGTGTGCGCAACCCCCGCACCGTCAAGCAGCAGTCGAATCGGCTGCTGTTCAAGCAGATGGTGGCTCTGGCAGGGAGCATGAAGACGGCACTCCGCAAGGGTCTGCACAAGGTTGCTTTGGAGCAGCATATCACGGAGTGCAACTATTTCGTCAAATACAACCGACCGTGCTTCTCGCAGGCCGGCGACGGCATAATGGCCGTGGAGTGGGAGAACCTGATGGTCAGTGACGGAACGCTGGCGGCGCCGCTGTTTGAGACTCCAAGTGTAGATGGGGCCAGCGTGAGTGTACCCTTCTCACCTTGCGCGGAAGAAGAACGGGCGAGTGGCGACGACGAGGTGTATCTCTACGCCCACTGCCCCGCTGCCGGCGAGGGGATGCTGAGCGCTTCGGCCTGGCGGCGGACGGGGCTGGTGCGACTCACCCTCCCTGAGGCCTGGCAAGGCAAAGAGGTGCACCTCTACGGGTTTGCGGTAAACCATAGAGGTGAATCATGCCCTACAACATATATCGGATCGCTAGCGGGAGATGACGAGCTTCTTGTGGGTAGTGCCGTTGTGGGTGCGGATGGCTATGATGTAGGTGCCGGGGCGGAGGAAGTCGACGGGGAGTGTGGCGCGGTGGCCAGTGACGGGCTGGTGGTGGACCCATACGCCGTCGACGGTCCAGATGTCGACCTCCTGGAGGCTGAAGCTGGAGGAGATGGTGATTTCGTCGCTGGCGGGGTTGGGCGCGAGGAAGGTGAGCTGAGAGAGGAGCGTGCTGTGGATGGCGAGGGAGTCGTCGCCACCGCCGCCTGTGGTGTCGGCGCCGGTGTAGAAGGAGACGGGGGCGCTCCAGGCGGTCTCCGTCTTGCTGGTGTCGCAGTAGGCGCGGAGTTTGACGTTGTAGCATGCCGTGGGCATGAGGTCAGAGAGGGTGTAGAGGGAGCGGTCCTCCACGGTGACGGTCTGCCACTGCGACTGGGGGACGGCGCAGAGGCCGTAGCTGAGTTCGACGTAGGAGTAGTTGGGGAAGCCGTCCCAGGTGACGGTGGCGGTGGTGCCGTCGGTGGTGACCTGAAGGTTGGACACCGGCGGGCAGGCGTCGGCGGGTGCCACAGTGGTGTCGACTTCGATGATGGGGTAGATGAGCATGGGGTAAGCCATAATGGGGTGACGATCTATCCATGGCATGGAATCGAGGGGATTCTGCGCCTCGGGCAGACCACTAAAATGACAGGTTTCTCTAGTTTTCATGTGGACGCCATAAGGGAGGCACGAGTGTAAATAGTAATCAGTGGTGTCCTGAAGTTCTGGGTTGCAGGCAATTCCACTGTGGTGGTCGAGGTTGGCATAGTAATACTGGGTTTGTATTGTGTCGGAGGATGGCACGCCCGTGATGTGGGCCCTGATATTCCCGAAGTAGCTGCCTCCGACATAGAAAGAGTCGGTGACATAGAAGGCCGAGTCGAAGTAGTATTCCAGCAAGGGGAGGTAGTACTCCACCGGCTTGTACCAGCAGCATGTGTCGTGAATGGTGACGCCATCGCTCCAATCCACCCACGACCGGTGTATTTTGAGGTGGAGTTTACGGCTGGGGTCCAGGGAGCTCCAGGGGGTCTGCGAACGCAGCGTGAGCCCTGAGCTGTCGGCGGAATAGATGTAGTAGTATTCCTGGAAGATATTCGCGGCTGGCTTAAACCCGCCTGTAATGTTGCCGCGCCTGCTGACCCCGGCAACTCCGATAACCTTCAACGGCACAGGGGTATAGAAGCCCATCAGGACAACCGCGGAGTCGTAATCTGAGGAAACACCGATCATGTTATTTACTATCATTGAGAGGTTCTGCTGGAAAAAGGTTTCGAATTCCCACCAGGAGTAGTAGCCGTTGTTGGCCTGCCATTCGACGGTGTCGCCGACCCTGTGGTAATAATACTCCGAATACTGCGCCCGCAGCTGGCAGCACGCCGCCAGGGACAACAAAATGACAAGGATATATTTCTTCATAAAAAACACGTTCTATAATTTCAAATTGTTTTTATTTGTAGTAAATAATGGTGGTTTTATAGGGTTTGAAAGATTTGATTTTGTCTTTGGAATCAGGTAAAATGCCGTTTCCCCATTCTCAATTGTCACATCACGAAAGGGGAAATCAGGAGCCAACTGAAAGGTTTTCTCGAAATACAACGTGTCTTGATATGTACCACTGGCGACAATCATGTCGTCGAGGCAAGAGATGTCAGTGAAGCGGTATTCGTCTTTCTGCGCATCGGTACAGAAATGCCATGTGGTTCCGATGAGATGGGCTGACACGACGGGACAGGTGGTCATGCCGTCGTATCGGGCGACGCCTACCATGGCCATGCAGACCTGGTTGCCTACGTTGTACAGCTCCAGGCGGCGCAGGCTCTCGACGTAGACGGTGCTGTCGTAGGTGAAGTCCAGAAAGCCATAGTCTACCTGTCCCGTTCCGGAGAAGACATTGGGAATGTTGAATTTGCCGACCATGCCCATGCCGTCCGCCGTGCCGCAGAAGTAAGCTTCTCTTTTGTTTATCCGCACGTCTTTGATGTGGAAGGGGGAGTAGTTGCTGGGCAGCCGGAAAACATCGGCCGTGGGCTGTCCCTCATGGTGGAGGACAAAGTAGGACTCCGTCGGAGAAACTTCGGTGTAGATAAGTTGTGTGGTTTCATTCACATTGCGCACGATACTGTTAAGATTGGCACCGATATGCAACTCCGTCACCTGAGCAGAAGCCGCCGTACTGAGAAAAAATGACGACAAAATGATTAGTAAAATACTATTTAAACTTTTCATAATTAGATGATTGTTTTGTGTTAATGGTTTTTTCTCTTGCAACAAATATAATGTTTTTTTTCTGTTACCTTGCAGTTTTTTTTATTTTTTTAACAAAAAAAAATTTTCATTTTCCACTTTCCACATGACAGTGTTGAAAAAAATGTTTGGCACACTTTTTGCAGGCGGATTATTTGTCGTACTTTTGCATTTCGAAAATCCCCCATTATGGAAGCAAACCTTAGCGAGAATACCCGTAAGGCTGTCGCCTTCAGCCGCGACGAAGCCATACGCCTGAAAAACGGCGGAATCGGTGTGGAGCACCTTTTCCTCGGAATAGCACGTCTGCCCGAATGCTCGGCTATCACGATGCTGGAGACATTGGGAGTGGACACGACGACTTTCCGCAACAAGCTGGAGAGTCAGGTGAGCCAGGCACAGGCTGAGATACGCTATGCCGAAGACAGCGAGATACCCATGCTGCGGCAGACAGAGAAGGTGTTACGCCTGAGCTATCTGGAGAGCGTGAAGCTCAAATCGCCGGAAATCCGGACCGAGCATCTGGTACTGGCCATGCTTCAGGAAAACGACAATCTGGTGGCCTCTGGGCTGATGAAAGCCGGCGTGGACTATGACCGTTTCTCCAAACTAGTGCGCTCCGACAGCGGACTGGAACCAGGACGGACGCCCGATTTCAGCAGCCAGACCTCCGATGACGACAACGATGACGCCTTCGCCGACCCTATGCTTGAAAATGAAAAAGAAAAGACGAAGAGTGAGAAAGGCAAGGGCGGCACGCCAGCGTTGGAGAATTTCGGGCGCGACCTGACCAAACTCGCTGAAGAGGGCAAGCTGGACCCCATCGTGGGACGCCAACGCGAGATGGACCGTATAGCCCAGATCCTCTCACGCCGCAAGAAGAACAATCCCATCCTCATCGGTGAAAGCGGCGTGGGCAAGAGCGCCATCGCCGAAGGCCTGGCACTGCGCATCGCGGAAGGCCGTGTGCCGCGTACCCTCTATGGCAAACGGCTGGTGAGCCTGGACCTCGCCGGACTGGTGGCCGGCACCAAATACCGCGGACAGTTCGAAGAGCGCATGAAAGCCGTCATCAACGAGCTGGAACAACATCCTGAAATCATCATCTTCATCGACGAGATACACACCATCGTCGGTGCCGGCAGCGCCAGCGGAAGCCTGGACGCCAGCAATATGTTCAAACCCGCGCTGGCGCGCGGTGTCATACAGTGCATAGGCACCACCACCCTCGACGAGTACCGCCAATACATAGAGAAGGACACAGCCCTGGAACGCCGATTCCAGAAAGTGCTGGTGGAACCCGCCACTCCCGAGGAGACGCTTGACATCCTTGAAAATATCAAGGAGAAATATGAGCAGCACCACTTGATAGTATATTCCCCGGAAGCCCTGAAAGCCTGCGTGGAACTTACAGAACGATATGTCAGCGACCGCCTACAACCCGACAAGGCCATCGACGCGCTGGACGAGGCCGGCGCCCGCGTCCACATCGCCAACATGCAGGTCCCCGAAGAGATAGTGAACCTGGAACAAGAGGTGGCCCATATCAATGCCCGCAAAAAAGAGGTGTTGGCAGGCAAGCACTACAGCGAGGCCGCCGAGCTGCGCGACCAGGAGCGCGATCTCTCTGCCAAACTCGCCGACATGAAACGTCAATGGGACCAGGAAGAACGCGACCGCAAAGTGACAGTGACCGAAGAGGACGTGGCTTCTGTGATGGCGATGATGACGGGTGTGCCCGTAGAACGCATCGCTGAGAGCGAGAGCAACCGCCTGCTGAGTATGGAGAAGGAGCTGATGGGCAGCGTGGTGGGTCAGGATGAGGCCATCGGACAGATAGCCAAAGCCATCCGCCGCAACCGCGCAGGGCTGAAAGACCCCAACCGTCCTATCGGCTCGTTCCTCTTCCTCGGACCGACAGGCGTCGGCAAGACTTACCTTACCAAGATTTTGGCCAAATACCTGTTCGACTCGGAACAGTCCATGATACGCATCGACATGAGCGAATATATGGAGAAGTTCGCCGTGAGCCGCCTCATCGGAGCGCCTCCGGGATATGTAGGCTACGAGGAGGGTGGCCAGTTGACGGAACGTGTGCGCCGTAAACCCTACAGCATCGTGCTCCTCGACGAGATAGAGAAAGCACATCCCGATGTATTCAACGTGTTGCTGCAGGTGCTCGACGACGGACAGCTCACCGACGGCATCGGCCGCAAGGTGGACTTCCGGAACACCATCGTCATCATGACGAGCAATATCGGCAGCCGCCAGCTGAAGGACTTCGGCGTGGGCGTGGGATTCAACACTTCGGCCCGCGAAGCCGAGAAGAGTGCCATGCAGCGCGACGTCATCGAAAAGAGCCTCAAGAAGACTTTCGCTCCCGAATTCATCAACCGAATCGACGACATCATCTACTTCAACTCGCTCGGACGTGAGGAGATCCACAAGATTATCGACATCGAGCTGCGCGGCCTTTTCGATCGCATCCGCAAGATGGGCTTCGGGGTGGAGATGGACGAGAAAGCCAAGGACTTCATCGTGGCCAAAGGGTGGGACGAGCAATACGGTGCACGTCCGTTGCGTCGTGCCATCCAGCGCTATGTGGAGGACGACCTGGCTGACCAGATCATCAAGGCCGACATCCTGCCCGGCGACACGGTGAAGATCACCGCCGACGACGACCACGTCTTCTTCGACATTGAGAAGGGCGAGACCTCGAAACAACTGGACGAAGCACTGGCGGTAGAGGAGGTCGAGAATTGACAAATCAACACATTATGAGAAGAACATTGTTTTTTATGGCCTTTGCTGCTCTTTTGACCGCCTGCGGAGGAGAGAAAAAGACCGACGACACCACTTCTGCCTCCATTGAGCAGAATGATGTCACGGCCGGTAACGATCACCGCGTGGAGGGAAGTCCCGCCATGAAACTGGTCCTCGACGGCGCGAAGACGCACTTCGAGGTCGACTAGAAGTTATATTTCACCATCGCACAGAGGCGGTGGTTGGCCACTTGATGCAGGGAGCCGTTGTCAATGACGGCTCCTTTTTCATTCAGGTCGCCGTAGGTGCAGGCCGTCCATTCGTATTCGAGGCCGAGGTTGAAGGCATTGATGTTGTAGCTGATGGAAGGCGCCACACGGTATACACTGTTGAGGTGGGTGAACGCCTCTCCGCCTTTCATATAGATATAGAAGTCGCCGGCGCCACTGTAATCGTAGAGGTCCTCCCCTGCCCCGAGGTTCTTCATGTAGCCAAGGAAGAGGTTGCAGCGAAACTTCTTTCCGTAAGCGATGTTAAGGTAAGAGATGGTGGCTTTCATGGGTGCATAGTTCCATGAGCCGTCGGCGTTGACGCCTGTAACAGCATAGCCCACCAACTGGTTGAGATGCGAGGTGTTCTGTGCCAGCAGCGTGCGGAACTTGACGCTAAGGTCACCCTCGATATACTGTGCGTAGAGCGTGGGAGTGAAGGAGGTGACTGTCTCATCGGCTTTTCGGGTTATGGTGCCGTCGAACACATAGGTGCGGGGACGCAGCATCTGGGCATCGACACCCAGCTGGAGATACCAGGCCCCCTGCTTGAAGTTGAAACCTAAGAATGCTTCGGGCCAGAGGGCATTGTGCGCGAAGTCGACGCTGGAGACACTAGTCGGGTCATTGGCGCTCTTGGGACCGTTGTTCATATACTGCAGCTGCCACAGCAAAGCGGCGGTATAGCCGAAAACGCCCCAATAGCGGGTGCCACGGATCTGCGGCGTGCGGCTATGCGGACGGAAGGGGGCGCCGGCAGCCATCCCTAGCACCTCAGGCATGATGTTTCCACTGAGAGGATGCCAATCCTGTCCGACAAGGAACTCGCTATTGCCACGGGTCAACTTCACATAGGCCAGGCGTAGGCGCAGCACGGTGTTGTTTGTGCCGAAACCGCCGAAGTCGCCTTCCAGCTTGCCACTGCTCTTCCAGCCCCAAAGTTCAGGGCCACGGACATCTAAACCAAAACGCGAAGTCAATGCCTGCAACTGCATGGAAGACACTGCGTTCAAGTCCTCGCTATGGTCTTCGTTCCACTGCTCATCAAAGGGAATCATGTTATACTCACCACCGACGACGGTATAAGTCTTTCGGCTGTCGAAGGTGAGGTAGTTGCGGACGAAGCCGTAAAGCTTCACAGATACCTTATTAGTGTCCTGCGCCAGAACAAAAGGCAGCGATGCGGAAAGCATCGCTGCCATTAGAACTATTTTCTTCATGCCATCAAAACCAATAGTTGCGCGGTGAAGATACGAAGAAACATCGTCAAGGGGTAGACGGTGGCGTAGCCGGTGTTGGGCAGCTTGCAGCCCTCGGGGGCCACGGTGTTGGCGAAAGCCAGCGTCGGCGGGTCGGTGTGGCTGCCGCCGATGAAGCCCATGAGGGTGTAGTAGTTCATCTTCAGCACCAAACGGCCGAAGCCGGCCACCAGCAGGGGCGGCACCATGGTGATGATGATGCCATAGACGACCCACATATAGTGTTCCTGGACGGTCTCGACGAACTTGCCGCCGGCACCCAGTCCCACACCTGCCAGGAAGAGGGCGATGCCCACCTCACGCAGCATGTGGACGCCCTGACCTTCGGTGAAGTCGGTACCGAACCACCCTTTCTTCACTCCCAGCCATCCGGCAATGAGTGCCACCACGAGAGGACCACCGGCGAGGCCGAGCTTGACGGGGGCCTTCATGCCGACAGGTATCTGCATGGAGCCCAGCACGATGCCCAGGGCGATGATGATAAAGATCGGGATGAGCAGGATGCCGCCTTTCTTCTTGCCTGTGTTGGCAGCAGCGGCAGCGGAACTCTCCACAGTGGTAGGTTCGGCAGCGAGGTTCCTCGGACGCAGCAGGATGCAGGCCACTATCATGCCCACCACGGCCAAAGGATAGGCCACGGCATAGCCGTTGGAGATGGCGCTGCTGTCATAGCCAAGCTCCGTGGCAGTCTGCTGGGCAGCCGAAAGACCGGGGGTGTTGGTGATGGCACCCGTGTAGACTCCCGCCATATCGCTGAGGCTTTGGTCGGTCATCTTGGTGATGATGATGGTGATCAGCACTCCCAGGGCTACATTAACCAAAGCCATCATATTCATTGACAGGCCGCCTTTCTTGAACGACTTGAAGAAGCCGGGACCCACCTGCAGGCCGACACCGGTGACGAAGAGGATGAGGCCGAATTCCTTGATGATATGGAGCATCTCTTCGTTGCAGGCCATGCCGAGGGCGCTTATGGCGATACCCACGAAGAGCACCCATGTGATGCCGAGGGTGACACCCTTGACCTTGAGCTTGCCCAGCAGCAATCCAGCGAAAACAGAGATGGCCAGCATTAGCACCGTGGAGCCCACGCCACCATTGGTCAGAGTATTGAATAAATTAGTGAACCACACTGTCGGTTAATTTTGAATTATGAATCTTGAATCACGAAAAAACAGGAAAAGTGAATGTTGAATTTCGAAAGGCTCTGAACCCTTCAAAATTCAACATTCAACATTCGACATTAGAATTAGTCGCCCAGGGTGGCAACCATAACAGCCTTGATGGTGTGCATGCGGTTCTCAGCCTCATCGAAGACGATGCTGTTCTCGCTCTCGAAGACATCCTCGGTGACCTCGATGCCGTTCAAGCCGAACTTCTCATAGACGTCGCGGCCAGCCTTGGTCTCCAGGTTGTGGTACGAAGGCAGGCAGTGCATGAATTTGCACTTGGGGTTGCCGGTCTTCTTCATGAGGGCGGCGTTGACCTGGTAGGGCATCAGCATCTTGATGCGTTCTTTCCACACGCTGTCGGGTTCGCCCATCGACACCCAAATGTCGGTGTAGATGAAGTCGAGACCTTTCACGCCCTTCTCCACATCGTCGGTGACAGTGAGCTTGGCGCCGGTTTCCTTGGCGATTGCCTGGCAGGTCTTGACAAGGTCTTTCGAAGGCTGCAGTTTCTTGGGGGCGATGATACGGATGTCCATACCCATCTTCACGCCACCCACCATCAGGCTGTTGCCCATATTGTAGCGGGCATCGCCGATGTAGGCGAACTTCACCTGGTTAAGGGGCTTGTCGGTGTGCTCCTGGATGGTGAGGAAGTCGGCCAGGATCTGGGTGGGGTGAGCCTCAGCGGTGAGGCCGTTCCACACGGGGACGCCAGCGTATTTGGCCAGCTCTTCAACGGTGGCCTGGTCGAAGCCACGATACTCGATGCCATCGAACATGCGACCCAGCACGCGGGCGGTGTCTTTCATGCTCTCCTTGATGCCGATCTGGCTGCCGGTGGGACCCAGATAGGTCACATGGGCTCCCTGATCCTTGGCACCGACCTCGAAGGCGCAACGGGTGCGAGTAGAGGTCTTCTCAAAGATGAGGGCGATGTTCTTGCCAGTCAGACGGGGCTGCTCGCAGCCAGCATATTTGGCACGCTTCAGGTCACGGGCCAGGTCAAGCAGATAGTTGAGTTCCTTCGGCGAAAAGTCGAGGATCTTCAGGAAATTGCGGTTTCTAAGATTGTAAGCCATAATTATTGATTTTTGATTATTAATTTTTAATTATTTGACAATGCGGGTGCCGCAGTTGGGGTTATCCAGCTGGCCGGCCTCGGTGATGATACACTCCTTGCCGCCGTGCTCGACGAACATGATGGCGGCACGCACCTTGGGAGCCATCGAGCCTTCGGCAAACTGACCTTCATCGAGGAGCTTCTTGGCCTCGGCCACGGTGATGGTGTCGAGCGCCTGCTCGTTCTCCTTGCGGAAATTGATGTATACCTTGGGCACGTCGGTGAGGATGTAGAACTCGTCGGCGCCGATCTCCACAGCGCAGAGGGCACTGGCGAGGTCTTTGTCGATGACGGCTTCCACGCCACGCACATAGTCGCTCTCCTCCACCACGGGGATGCCGCCGCCACCCACGGTGACAACGATGTTGCCGGCAGTGGCCAACTGTTTCACTATCTTGATGTTGTTGATGCGCACGGGCTTGGGCGAAGCCACCACCTTGCGCCAGCCGTTACCTTTGGGGTCTTCCTTGTATTTAGCACCTGTCTCGGCGGAAAACTGCTCTGCCTGTTCTTTGGTGTAATAGGGACCCACGGGTTTGGTGGGGTTCTGGAACATGGGATCGAGCTTGTTGACTGCCACCTGGGTGACAAGGGTGACAACATCGCGCTGGATGTCGTTGCGAGCCATCACGTTGCGTAGACCCATCTCAATCATGTAGGCGATGGAGCCCTGTGTCTCAGCGACACAGAAATCCATAGGCATGGATTCCACACCGACCAGTTTGCCAGCCTCGTGCTGCAGCATCACGTTGCCCACCTGGGGGCCGTTGCCGTGACCAATCACGATATTGTAGTTTCTTTTCAACAGGGCGCAGAGGCTCTCACAGGTGTTCTCCACGTTCTCCAGTTGCTCTTTATAAGTGCCCTTCTGGCCGCTACGAAGTAGCGCATTACCACCAAAAGCGACAACAGCGAGTTTTCTCATTTTATTCTATTTTCTTTATTTTCAATAAATTAAACATCCCATTCAACAGAATGGAAAATGCAAATGTACGAAAAAAAAATGAAATGCAGAGAATATTATTATTTTAAGTTCAATTTTTCATATACTCCTTGGCATACTCCACATAGTGGGCGGCATTGTCGGTCTGGCCAGGACGGGTAGGCTTGATATACTTGGCAGGGACACCGCCCCAGATCTCGTGGGCGGGTATCTTGGTGCCCTGCAAAACAAGGGCGCCGGCGGCGACGATAGAGCCCTCCCCTACCTCGCAGTCGTCGAGCAAGGTGGCCCCCATGCCGATAAGAGCGCCGTCATGGATGGTGCAGGCGTGGACGGTGACGTTGTGGCCGATGGTGACGTCGCTGCCGATATGGGTCGGACCGATGTCGTGTGTCACATGAATGCAGGAACCATCCTGCACATTGGTGCGGTCGCCGATGGTGATGGGGGCCACATCGCCGCGCACCACGGCATTGAACCACACCGAGCACTGGTCGCCCAACGTCACGTCGCCCACCAGCGTGGCATTCTCGCTGAAATAGCATTCCTTACCCCAGCGGGGCGACTTGCCTTTGTATGATTTGATTAGTGCCATTCTTTTCTGTCGCCCCTACGGGGCTCTAATAGTACTTATATCAAAACCGGGGGCTTGCGCCCCCGGCTATTGTCTGCCGCCCCTACGGGGCTGCATGTTGTCTCTTACCGCTCCAGTTAGCGGTTGTCGGCAGGCGCCGACACCTTTCTTACCAGGCGAAGAGGGGACGGTTCTGCATCATCTCGTTGACCTGGCCGGTGATCTTGGCGCGGACGGCCTCGTCGGTCGGGTTGCAGAGCACGGTGTCGATCATGTCCACGATGACGGGCATGTCGGCCTCCTTCAGGCCAC